>Ga0114951_10000052_pt1 | contig 145071 bp, 71 predicted proteins | sample AM7aDNAmetaG_FD_88677 | JGI IMG/M metagenome (GOLD analysis project Ga0114951, IMG submission 88677) | Freshwater microbial communities from Finland to study Microbial Dark Matter (Phase II) - AM7a DNA metaG | ecosystem: Environmental > Aquatic > Freshwater > Lake | place: Finland: Lake Alinen... | reverse complement strand
TTTGATCGTTCGGTTCATGTTCATGGCCACCCTTTTCGGGTGTCTTTTCTCCATGAGTCAACGACCCCTTTTTCGCCCCCTCAGCCCGTCCCCTTCGGTGTCATTTAATTTGAGTCAACGCGCCCGTTGGTTTTTGCGGAAAAACTGCTTGCATGGGCGGCGCGAACGCATACAGTAGCCCGCTTTGAACGTCCCCGCGTGGCGCTGTGCGCAACTACGGGACACAACAACACTAAACAGAACTTCGGCAAAAAGCCGGGGTGTTCCGCAGCGCGACCGGCGCAGCGGGATGCAGCATACGGAGGATACATTGGCCGCGACAATTAAAGACTTGTTGGAAGCAGGATGTCATTTTGGTCACCAGACCAAGCGATGGAACCCGAAGATGAAGCCGTTCATCTTCGAGCAGCGCAACGGCATTCATATCGTGGATCTCGCCAAGACGGCGGATCTGTTGCAGGAGGCCTGCGAGTTCCTCCGCAAAACCACTCTCAAAGGCGGCAAAATCCTCTGGGTCGGCACCAAAAAGCAGGCTCAGGAATCCATCCGCGAGGCGGCCGCCTCCACGCAGATGTTTTCCGTCACGGAGCGCTGGGTCGGCGGCACGTTGACCAACCTGGTCACCATCCGCCGCAGCGTGAAACGGCTTCTCTACATCGTGGATCTGGAGAAGACCGGCGAGATCAACAAGATGCCCAAGAAGGAAGTTTCCTCGTTGCGGCGCGAGGCGGCACGGCTCCATAAGAACCTCGACGGCATCGTCGGCATGGAACGCCACCCGGCCGCGATGGTGGTCATAGACATCAAGCGCGAGGACAACGCGGTGCACGAGGCCAATCGCCTCCACATCCCGGTCGTCGCCATCGTGGACACCAACTGCAATCCCGACCTCGTGCAGTATCCGGTGCCGTCCAATGACGACGCGGTGCGCGCGATCAAACTCATCATCCAAAGTCTGACCGAACCGGTGGTCGAGGCCATGGTGGAACTCGGCACGAGCCTGCCAGTCCCTGCCCAGCCGACACCGGTGCCGACCCCCGCCGAGGCCGCGCCCGCTCCGGAACCGCCGCCCATCGCATAGCCGGCGGTCGCATCGAAACAATTCTGACACTCCAAAACTTTTTTTACTTCAAAACCATGTCTGAAATATCCGCTTCAATCGTCAAGAAACTCCGCGAAGAAACCGGCGCGGGCATGATGGAATGCAAGAAAGCCCTCGGCGAGGCCGGCGGCGACTTCGAGAAGGCCAAGATCATTCTCCGCAAGCGCGGCATCGCCATCGCCGACAAGAAATCCGCGCGCGCCGCCAAGGAAGGCATCATCGCCAGCTACATCCACATCGGCGACAAGGTGGGCGTGCTCGTCGAAATCAACTGCGAGAGCGACTTCGTCGCGCGCAACCCGGACTTCCGCGAGTTCGTCAAAAACATCACGCTCCAGATCGCCGCAGCCGAGCCTCGCTACGTGGCGCGCGAGGACGTGCCGGCCGCCATCGTCGAGCGCGAAAAGGAAATTGCCGTCGCGCAGGTGAAGAACAAGCCGCCGCAAGCCATCGCCAAAATCGTTGAGGGCAAACTCGACAAGTTTTACCAGACCGTTTGCCTGCTGGACCAAGGCTACGTCCGCGACCAGAACCAGACGATCAAGGACCTGGTGCAGGCGACTGTCGCCAAACTCGGCGAGAACATTCTCGTCCGGCGGTTCATCCGCTGGAAGGTCGGCGAAGCCCTTGACGGCGCGCAGCCCCCGGTGGAAGCTCCGGCCCAACCGGTCCAAAGCTGAACCTCATGAAAACCGCGCCCCGCTACCGTCGCGTGTTGCTCAAACTCAGCGGCGAGTCCTTGCAAGGCGACGACGGTTTCGGGATAGACTGGGTGGTGGTCAACCGCATTGCGCGGGAGGTGCGGGAAGTGCGGCGCACCGGCGTCCAGCTTGCGCTGGTCATCGGCGGCGGCAATCTCTGGCGCGGCATCACGGCCGAGGAGACCGGCATGGACCGCGTCACCGCCGACTACATGGGCATGATTGCCACCATCATGAACGGGCTGGCGTTGCAGAACGCGCTTGAAAACGCCGGCGTGCCGACGCGGCTGCAGACAGCCATCGAAATGCAAAAGGTGGCCGAGCCATTCGTCCGCCGGCGCGCCATCCGGCACCTCGAAAAGGGCCGCGTCGTCATCTTCAGTGGCGGCACCGGCAGCCCGTTTCTGTCCACCGACACCACCGCCGCGCTGCGCGCGGCGGAAATCGGCGCGGATGTCATTCTCAAAGCCACGAAAGTGGACGGTGTTTACGACAGCGACCCCAAGAAAAACCCGAAGGCCCGACGATTCGAGCAGATCGGTTACGCCGAAGCCATTGCGCGACGCTTGAGAGTGATGGACACGACGGCGTTCAGTATGTGCATGGAGAGCCGCATCCCGATCATCGTCTTCAACATGTTCCGCGCCGGCAACATCAAGCGCGCCGTGCTCGGACGAAAGGTCGGCACCCTCGTTGCCGAATAATGCCATGCCCGAATGCGTTGACGAAATCCTGCTGGAAACCGAAGAGAAGATGCTCAAGACCGTCGAGGTCTTCGAACGGGAACTGACCGCCATCCACACCGGCCGCGCCTCTACCTCGCTGGTGGAGAACATCCAGGTCGAAACCTACGGCACCATGATGCGCCTGAAGGACGTCGCCGGCATCTCCACGCCCGACGCGCGCACCATCGCCATCCAGCCGTGGGACGCCGCCAACGTGGCGCTTATCGAGAAAGCCATCCAGAAATCCAACCTCGGCGTTTCCCCGCGTGTGGACGGCAAGGTCCTCCGCATTTTCCTGCCCCAGCCCACCGAGGAACGCCGGCGCGAACTCGACAAGGTCTGCAAGAAATACGCCGAGAACAGCCGAGTCGCCATCCGCAACGAACGCCGCGAAGGCATCGATGCGGTCAAGAAGACCCAGAAAGACGGCAAGATCACCGAGGACGAACTGGCCACGGCTGAAAAAGAAGTCCAGAAGCTCACGGACCAATACATCGCCGAGATCGAACGCCATCTCGGCTTGAAAGAAAAAGACATTATGACGGTGTGAGCACGCCGTCGGCAACAAACGATTCGTTCCGACATCACGGGCAACGAATCACCCGCCGCGAATTCTTGAACTTCCGGCGTGACACCAGCCGATTCGTCACTATATTCGTGCGCTCGTCGTTCCTGCGACCCTGTCGTCTAGTCAGGCCTAGGACTCCGGGTTTTCATCCCGGCAACACGGGTTCGAATCCCGTCGGGGTCGCCAATTTGCCGTCGCGCGAGACGGCCAGCGCGAAACTGCGAGCGGCGTGCGTCAAGAGGAATCGTGTTGTAGAGTAGTAGCAGGTTGCTGGTGATATGCTGTTCCCACTGAAACTGAACGTCTTCGAGCGTTACATGTGGGCTGACGACCGACCCACATCTCCCATGTCGTTCTTTGTCCGCGTGCTGTTTTCCGGCAGACTCGACCGGGCATCCCTCGTAGCCGCGCTGGAGACGGCCTTGCAGCGACATCCGCTCCTGCATGCCCGGCTTGCCGGCCGCCGCGAGCGTGAGCTGGCGTGGGTTTCGTCGCCCAAACTGCTCCCTTGGTTTGACATGGCCGACGAAGGCGTTCCGATGCTGTTTCCCGGCAGTTTCCGAATTGATTTGCGGAAGGAGAACGGCCTGCGCATCTGGATCCGCCACCATGACGACCATGGGGAGATTCGGTTTCAATTTCACCACGCCTGCTGCGATGGCGTGGCGGCGAACCAGTTCATCGCCGACGTGCTCTGCGGTTACGACTGCGAACAACGCCAGCCGGCAGATGCAGCCTCCGCGTATCGGCCCCTTGATTTCGAGGGGCTTCACCGCAGACACCGCTTGGGCGCCCGGCAACAAAACCGGCTGCTTCATGGGTTGGTCTCCGCTTGGGGCGGGTTTGTCCGAATGCCGCTCTTCTTCCTCACACGACCGATGTCGCTGCACGCTCCCGAAGACGCCAACGGCCACGGAACCGACATTCACGATACGGTTGTGCCGGAACTGCTGACATGGCGATTCGACAAGGCGCAAACCGACAGGCTGCTGGCTGCGGCGAAGCAGAGCAACGCGACGCTCAATGATCTGATGATACGTGATTTCTTCCTAGCGATGCGCGCGTGGAACAGCCGCCACAGCGGGGAACGAGGACGATTTCTGCGGATCCTCATCCCCTTCAATCTGCGCGGGCCTGAGCATGACCGCCTGCCTGCGACCAATGTCATGGGCATGATCAACATCGACCGGCGTTTCAAGCAACTCTCGCGCTTGAGCGCTGATGCCCTGCTGGACGGCATCCGCGACGAGACACGGTTTCTCAAGAACTCGCAGTTGCCGGCAGCCTTCACATATGCGATGGCCGTAGGCGAAAAAACGATGGGGAGCTTGGAGAGAATTTTTCAAACCGACCGCTGCCTGACTACGGCCGTGTTGAGCAATCTGGGCAGGATTTTCACCGATACGCCCCTGCGTCGTCATGGCGGGAAACTTCTCGCCGGCGGATTGGTCGTGGAGGCCATTGACACCGCGCCGCCCGTCCGCACCGGTTCTGGGACTTCCTGCACGATCTACACCTATGCCGACCAGTTGAGCCTGACATTGATCTGCGATCGGCGTTGCTTCTCTTCAGCCGTTGCTGTGCAACTGCTAAACCGCATTGTCGTCCAGATCGAACAAACCGCCCATCGCACACCCAAGGAGGCTCTAGCGGCGCCAACGGATATAACTGCGAGATCGTAAGTTATGGTCCTGACGTCTCTGCTGCTCTTGAGAGCATCCTTTCTACCCATGATCCAGCCTGGCAAGCTGGCCGTCCTTCGTCAGTTGGGGCAGGCGGAATCCAATTCTTCCCCTGCAGCATTCACACAAATGATGTTGAATTAGTTCTTCCCATTGTCCAACATTTTGGTTTAGTTGAAGCAGTCAATGCCCGCTGATCCCAAAGGTCGAACACGGGCGGTTTTTCATGTTGATAAATGTTTTTTTGCGGTAAATTTCAGTGGACGGCGTGCGAAAGCAGGATGTGATGATCGAACCATGACGGAAACAAACATTCTTATTACCGGAAGCACAGGACTTGTCGGCATGCATGTGCTGTATGAATTGCTGGGAGAGATGAGCAGAGGCTCGCTCGCCGGCAAGATTCTCCCGGTTTTGAGAGGGTCTTCGTCCTTCACCGCCTCTCAACGCGTTGATCGGGTCCTGCACAACAAGTTCGTCCCACACTTTCTTGCGGGCCGCGTTGCCCAGGTCCGCCAGTCCGTTTTCCCGGTTCCTGCTGATCTTTGCGATCTGGCCAGCCTCAAAAAAGCCGTTCAAGATTCGATTCCTGCGCGCGAGCCTTTGACGGTCATCCACAGCGCTGGATCGGTCAACCTGGAGACCACACAGGAGGCCAGAGACGACGTTTACGCGCACAACTACGAGGGCACACTCAACCTTCTGCGTGCGTTGGATGGATATGCGTTCCGATTCATCTACATCGGCACGGTGTTTTCGTCAGGCATTCAGCAGGGGCGCATCGGCGACGACTACATGGGTCTGCCGGCGCACACCTTCCGCAACCCTTACGAGGAATCCAAAGCCAAGGTCGAGATCGAAGTCGCCCGCTACTGCGAGGAGAAGGGGATCCGTTTCCAAATACTTCGCCCCAGCATCATCTGCGGAAGGGTGATGGACGAACCGCTATACTACACGCCGAAGTTCGACGTCTTTTACGGCTGGCTCAAGTTCTTCTGGCAGTTGAAGAAGGCGGAACTCCACAGCCCGCTTCGCCTGTGCATCCACGAGAAGGCAACCATGAACGTGGTCCCCGTAGATTTCGTTGCCAAGACCATTGTCAAGGCGGTGCATTCGCACGTCGGCCAGCTCAACATCGCCAACCCCGAAGCTGCCAACACCGTGGAGATCACCCGGGCGACCCTTGAGCACATCGGCTACGAGAACGCTTCTTTCGTGAATTCCATTCCCACGGACCTCAACCGGATCGAGCAGTTTTACTACAAGACCGTGGGCGCGCTTTTCGACAGCTACATCAACAACGACGCCAGCATCTACGACTGCAGCAAGCTCCTGTCGTTCATCTCTCCGATCACCATGCCGCCCATGAGGGAACACATCGGCGGAATCGTGGATTTTGCCAAGAAATTCAACTTCGACGAGCGGAAGATTGACCAAGCGGCCCACAGTGCCAATGGGTGGTAGATCACACGCCACACATTATTGCTTGAGCAAAAACCAACTTTGTGGCACGAAAGTAGTGTATGAGCGAAAGCAGCACCGCCAATTCTGAAGTTTATCGGCAAGTCGTAGCGGTTATCGCGAAGGTTCTCGGCATTGCGCAAGACACGATCAAGTGCGAGAGCAACTTCGTCAACGATCTTGGCGCCGACTCCTTGGACCGGGTCACGCTGGTCATGGCCCTCGAGGACACCTTCAAGCGGCAGATACCCGAAGAAGATTTGGACAAACTAACGACCGTCGGCTCGACGGTCGCCTACATCGAGAAAAACCTCCTGGCCAAGAGCCAATCGTAGTCCATGAGTCGCCGAGTCGTCATCACCGGCTTGGGGGCGTTTACCGCGATCGGCAAAACCGTCGAAGAGTTTTGGCGAGGATGTCTCGAAGGCAGAACGTCCGTTGCCGAAATCCCATCGAAATGGAACGATTTTCACCGTTACAACTCGCCGGTGTGGTCTCCACTGCCGCCGCCCGATAGCGGCAGCGGCATCGTCAACGATATCGAGAAAACCAAACTCGACACCGCGGCCGTGATGGCCATGGAAACGGCCGCCGAGGCCCTTCGCAACGCCGGTGTGCCACTCTCCCTCCTGGACGTCAAGCGCAACACTTACACCCTCGCCGGCGTGGATTCCACCCGCACCGGCATTTTCGTCGGCACGGGCGTGGGCGGCATCAACTCGCTGCTGTCGAACGCCGCCTACCATATGATGGCGCCGCAGCCGCCACGGTTGCAGCAACTGGCCAAATCGCTCGCTGCACCGGATGAACACGAAGAGAACTTGCAGATCGTCGAACGCATCGCCGCGGACGTCCTGATCCCGTTCCGGGCCAATCCTTTCGTGGTTTCGATGATCATGCCCAATGCCGTCTCGTCCAACATCGCCATCAAGTTCGGCATTCATGGCCCGGTGCAAACCAGCTGCGCCGCCTGCTCGTCGGGCACCGTGGCCATTGGCAACGCCTTCCAAGCCCTGCGAAGCGGTTCGCTGGACACGGCCATCGCCGGCGGCGTCGAATACCTCTGCGATGACTACGGGATGATTTTCCGCGGCTTCGACATCGCCAGAACTCTCGTCATGCCGGGCAAACAACCTCTGAGCCACGATCAACTCAATCGCCCATTCGACCGCGACCGGTCGGGTTTCCTTTTCAGCCAGGGCGGCTGCGGCATGATGGTGCTGGAGGAACTGGAACATGCGCGCAACCGCAACGCCAACATCATTTGCGAGATCGCGGCCTATTCCGAAACCTGCGACGGTTACAACATCATGATCATGGAGCCGAACGGCTCACAGATCGTTCGGATGCTCACGCAGTTGCTTCAGGCGGCGGACTGCGCGGGCCACGATGTGGATTACGTGAACGCTCACGGCACCGGCACGCTTCTCAACGACGCCACTGAGGCAGAGATCATTGAGCGCGTTTTCGGTAAACGGGTCCTGGTGAATTCCACCAAGTCGCTGCTCGGCCACGCCATCGGCGCCAGCGGCGCGCTCGGGGCGCTCGTGGCCGCGCTTTCCATCCGCCACGGCACCACCCACGCCTGCAGGAACCTGCAAGTCCCCGTTCGCGATCTCAATTTTGTGCGCTCCGTCGGCAACCATTCCATTCGGACCGCCGTGGCCCAGTCGTTCGCATTCGGCGGCCACAACGCCGCGTTGTTGTTGAAAGCCGCGGCATAGAGCCTTGCGCCCGGAGACCGAGTCTGGCCTCAATGTCAGCGTGGAAATGATCCGACGCGGATGACGACATGAAAATCCTGTTTATCGGAGGCACGGGCAATCTCTCGACCGATTGCGCGGAATTGCTGCACCACCGCGGCCACAAAATCATCGTCCTCACGCGAGGACATTCGTTGACGCCGCCGGAATATCACGCGGTGCGGGCAGACCGCAAAGACGCCGCCGCCATGCGCGCGGCCTTGTGCAACCAGATGCCGGATGTCGTCATCAACTTTCTCGGCTACGAACCGGCGGACGTGCAGTTGGATCACGCCTTGTTCGCCGGCGAGGTCCATCAGTATGTTTTCATTAGCACCGCAGCCGCCTACGCCAAGCCGCCGCCTCGCCTGCCGATCACAGAGGAGACACCGCTGGGAAATCCGTTTTGGGATTACGCGCAGAAGAAAGAACAGTGCGAAAACTGGCTCCTCGGCCAGTGGCGGGCATCCCGCTTCCCGGTGACCATCGTGCGACCGTCGCACACGTATTCGCCGCGCTGGTTTCCCAACCTCGTTTCCAGTTCTAGTTACACCTTGGCGGCGCGGCTGGAGGCGGGCAAGCCGGTCTTTGTGCCCGGCGACGGCGAGAATCCCTGGACGCTGACGGCCTCAAGCGATTTCGCGGTCGGGCTGGCGGGATTGATCGGTAACGACGGGGCCATCGGCGAGGCTTTTCACATCACCAGCGACGAGGCGCTGACGTGGAACCAAATTTACGCCGAGACCGCCGCCGCGCTCGGCGTGGACCCGCCGCGTATCCTGAAGATTCCGGTCGAGTTCATCTGTCAACATTGCCCGCGGCTCACCGGCACCGTCAAAGGAGACAAGGCCAACCCGGCCATCTTTGACAACTCGAAAACCAAACGGTTTGTGCCGGAGTTCCAGTGCCGCAAGTCGTTTCGTGACGGCATCCGCGAGTCGGTCGAATGGTTCCGCCAACATCCCGACCGGAAGGTGGTCAGTCCCGAAGCCGATGCCGCTTTTGATCAGGTCACGGCCGCGTGGCTGGCGCAAGGTGGCAGGTAGGCAGCGCTCGACTCGCGCGCTGGGTTGAGGCATGTTTCGCGTAAATACTATTTCATGAAAACACATCCACTGGCAGGAAAGACCGCCCCGGCAGAAATGTTGGTTGATGTAGCAAAGCTCGAACGTGAATATTACGAACGCTCGCCCGATCTTGCGGACGCGAACCAACTCGTCAGTTTCGGCACCAGCGGCCATCGCGGCACGTCGCTCGAAGGCACGTTCACCGAAACACACGTACTGGCGATTTCGCAGGCCGTCTGCGACTACCGCCGCACCAAGGGCATCAATGGCCCTTTGCTGATGGGCAAAGACACGCACGCGCTGTCAGGCGCGGCCCAACGCACGGCACTGGAGGTACTCGCCGCCAACGGCGTCGAGACATGCATCCAACAGGACGATGGTGTGACTCCAACGCCGGCACTCTCCCGCGCCATCCTTGTTTACAATCGCGGTCGGAAAGACGGCCTCGCCGACGGCGTCCTCATCACACCATCGCACAATCCGCCTGCCGACGGCGGCATGAAATACAATCCGCCAACCGCCGGCCCGGCTGACACCGATATCACCAACTGGATTCAGGATCGCGCCAATGTGCTGATGCGCGGCGGCAACAAGGAGGTCAAACGCATCCCCTACTCCGCCGCACTGAAGGCGGCCACCACGCATCCCACCGATTTCCTCTGGCCCTACGTGAAGGACCTCGACGCGGTGATTGACATGGACACAATCCGCGCCGCGCACATCAAGATCGGCGTGGACCCGCTCGGCGGCGCGGCGGCAGGCTACTGGGAGCCGATCCGCGAGCACTACGGCTTGAACATCGAGGTGGTCAACAAGAGTATTGATCCGACGTTCAGCTTCATGACGCTGGACCGCGACGGCAAGATTCGGATGGATTGCTCCAGTCCCTACGCGATGGCCGGCTTGGTGAAACTCAAGGACCGGTTCGACATCGCTTTCGGCAATGACCCCGACTCCGACCGGCACGGCATTGTCACGCCGTCGATCGGACTGATGAACCCCAATCACTACCTTGCCGTCGCCATCCGCTACCTGCTCACGCACCGGCCCCACTGGCCCGCGACGGCGGCGGTCGGCAAAACGCTCGTCAGCAGCAACCTCATTGATCGCGTCGTCGCCAGCCTGGGCCGCACGCTCTGCGAAGTGCCGGTGGGATTCAAGTTCCTCGCCGCGGGTTTGATTGACAGCTCATTCTGTTTCGGCGGCGAAGAGAGCGCCGGCGCGAGCTTTCTGCGCAAAGACGGCACGGTGTGGACCACCGACAAGGACGGTCCGCTGCTCGGCCTGCTGGCGGCGGAAATCACGGCCGTCACCGGCGAAGATACTGGCCGCCATTATCTGGAACTGACGCAGGAGTTTGGCACGCCGTATTACACCCGCATTGATGCGCCAGCCACACCGGAGCAGAAACAAAAACTGAAGAAGCTCTCACCCAAAGCAGTCACCGCAACCACCATGGCCGGCGAGCCGATCACCGCCCGGCTGACGAAGGCACCCGGCAACAACGCGGACATCGGCGGATTGAAGGTCACCACGGAGAACGGCTGGTTTGCCGCGCGTCCGTCAGGCACGGAAAACATCTACAAGCTCTACGCCGAAAGCTTCAAGAGCCAGTCCCACCTCGAAGCCATCGTCGCCGAGGCCCAACAGATCGTCAGCGCCGCACTGAATTAGGAAATCGCAGCCGCTGCGACACCCACGAGATCGAACGTTGACGGTTCGGGTACACCAATCGCAAAGACCGTGTCGATGGTATCCCCCAGGATACGTTGCCAACAAGTCGAGAGGACCAACGAAGATCGGCGACGCATTTTTCGATCGTTGAATGATGCCGTCGTTGTTCGCGTCACTCGCGAATCACTTTCCCGATGGTTTTGCAAGTTGACACCCAACGGCAAGGATCTGAACATTCGCGCCATCATCAAGGAAGGACCGAGTCAACTGACACGAGGGAGCGAGGCAGTTCTTGTTGGCGTTAAAAATGACAAAAGAGATTGTAATGAAGGCGTTTTCAGACGAGAGGAAGCGACCTTCCAGAATCGGTGGGTCAAATGCGCGGACACGCGCAAAAACGGTCCGGCAGCGATGGGTAATGGCACTGGTGGCGCTCGTCGGACTGGGTGCGCTTCCGGCGCTGGCGCAGACGTGGATATCGCAAGGGCCGGGACCGACTACCGGCGGCCAAGTGTCGGGGATGGACGCACAGAACAGTCCTGTGTATGGCGCCATCGAGAGAATTGCGGTAAATCCCACCAATTCAAACACCATGCTCATCGGCACGGTCAACGGCGGCGTCTGGCGCACCACCGATGCCTTGGACGCCAATCCGAACTGGACGCCAGTCACCGATTTTCTGCCGTCGCTATCCATCGGTGCGCTGACCTACGATACAGCCAATCCCAACACCGTGTATGCAGGCATAGGTCAATACAGCGCGTATTCTGGTGTTGGCGGTGCATCTGCCGGCCTGTTCCAGTCCACCAATGGCGGCCAGAGCTGGGTGGCCGTGGCCGGCAACAGCGCGTTCACATCGGGTGGTTCGAGCATCTGTGCTGTGGTCGCCAACGGCCAGAACATCCTCGTGACATCCGACAAGGCCACTAATAGCAGCTCATGGTCCAGCTTTGGCTTGTGGCGCAGCACTGACGGGGGCTTGAATTTCAGTCAGGTCACCAGCGGCCTCCTCCCCGACATGTACGGCGCCGCGCTGGCTGCCGATCCGACCAACACGAACCGATATTATGTCGCGGGATACAATCCGTTTGACGCTACCAAAGGCGGCGTGTGGCGCACTGATGACGCCGGGGCGAGTTGGACGAACATCGACAATGCGGCCATCACCGCAGTGGTCGGCACGAACACGGTCAACATGAAGCTCTCGGTCAACACCAATGGCACGTTGTTCGTCGGCATCGTCAACAGCGGGCAATTAGCGGGCGTGTTCCGCACGCAAAACCAAGGCGCATCGTTCACCAATCTCGGTTTTCCCACCACAGTGGATGGCGTAAATACCAACGGCCTTATTACCAACAAGCAAGGCAACATCCATTTCTCGATGTTGGCCGATCCGACCAATGATAATGTGCTTTACGTCGGCGGCGCCACGCAGTGGACCCTCCAAAATAATGCAACCGGAGCGACCAACTGGACCGGCCGATTGTTTCGCAGGGACGGTACGAACTGGACGGCCATTACGGACAACTTTACGTCGGGCGGCAGCGCGCCGCATGCCGACTCGCGGGCGCTGGCGTTCGACAGCAATGGCAACCTCATCGAAGGCGATGACGGCGGCATTTTCCGGCGAAGTTCCCCGACCACCACCAACGGCAACTGGACGGCCATTGGCGGCAGCGGTACGAATGGACTGCGGGTCACCGAGATTCATTCTGTGGCTTACGATAGCCACGGCGGCGTTTTGATCGCGGGCGCGCAAGACACTGGTGCAATGCAACAGAACGTCCATAATTCCACGACCTGGACTGAACTCAACCAAGGCGACGGCGGTGTCGTCGGCGTCTATGATCGGCCGGGCACAAACTCTTATCGCTACAACTCTTACGACACTTTGAGTGGTTTCACATACAGCGAATACAATAGCAGCGGCACGCTTTTGCACACCGAATCTCCCGCCCTTCAGGTTGACTACAGCAGCGGCGACCATACGAATTTGACGAGTAGTTTCGACCCAAATCTCCCGTTCTATGCGCCCTTTGCCGTGAACGCAGTGGATGCCGGCCGCCTGGTCTTCGGCACCAAAACGCTCTACGAAACCAGCAACCACGCCGCGAACCTCACGGCCCTCGGCGGTGCGAGCAGCTCCGGGCCGACCGGGGTTTTCAGTTCGATTGTGGGCGCGCTGGCCTACGGCGGATTCAAGGGCACCAATGGGTATGCCGACGTGCTCTACGTCGGTGCAGGCAACGAATTGTGGATCCGCGCGGCGAGCGCAGGATTCAATATCCTGCCCACCAAAGACGCCGCCTACAACACCGCCGCCGGCAGCGGCGGTTTCTCCATCTCCAGCATCGTGCTGGCCTACACCGACTGGAAACATGGGTTTGTGGCCGGCAACGACAATCGCGTCTTCTGCACCACCGATGGAGGCGTGACTTGGACGGAAATCTCCGGTCTCAGCGCCCTCATCGGCGGCGGATTGGACACGCTGGCGTATATCGAGAATGGTTCCGTCGAAGCCGTGTTTGCCGGCGGTCTCAACGGCGTTTTCTGGTCGCTGAGCACCAACGGCACTTTCGGCGCCTGGTCCCAGTTCGGCACCAACAGCCTGCCCGATGCCGTGGTGACGAGTCTGTATTATGATCGCTATGCCGACGTGCTGGCGGTCGGCACGCTGGGCCGCGGCGCATGGACTCTCGAAAACGCCAGTCAGTTTGTCGTTCCCGAACCGGGTACTGTCCGGTTGTTGCTCGCTGGCTGCTGCACTCTGATCTTCGCGCGCAGGCGATGGCAAGGCCGCCGCGAGCGATAGCTCGCTCCTGAAAAACGTGAATCTCCCTTGCCACCGGGAGCGGCTCGATGCCGGGAACGAGCCAGCGGAATTCTTCTTCCGGCAGCAGATAATAGATGCTCTGCGCACGGACCCACCACGCTTTGTTGCAACCGTATTCTATCCAGCCGTAGCCGTGTTCGCCCCACTTCTCGCCTTAGGAGGTCGCGCTAAACGCTGTCCACCAGCTTCTGCATCGCCTCTTCCTGCTCGGCGATGGACTGGACCAGTTTGAACTGCGTGCGACAGCGGTCGAGGTTGTGGTGGGGCCGGTGGACGCGGAAGTAGGTGTCGCCCAACAGATAATCCGTAAGGAACCGGATGCCGATGGTGAAGGTGATGAGCTTGCCGGAAAACGCCAGATACGATTTTTCCGCCGGCGTCAGGAAACTTCCCGCGGTGCTGAGATAGCCCCGCGCGAGCGATTCGAACATCGGCATCTGCATTTCCACCTTGGCGAGGTCTTCCTCGTCCTCCATCGTCGGGCTGGTCGTGGTCCGGACCATGTCGCCGAAGTCGTAATGCACGAGACCGGGCATCACCGTGTCCAGATCGAGCACGCACGTGGCATGGCCGCTTTCCCAGTCGAGCATCACGTTGTTGAATTTGGTATCGTTGTGCGTGATGCGCTCCGGAATCTTCCCGGACGCGTGGGCGTCCAGCAACAGGCCGATCCACGGCTCCTGCTTCCGCGCAAACTCGATCTCCCTGGCGGCAGAAGCGGCGCGGTTGCAACGGTCCTCCGCAATGGCTTTCTGTAATGCGGCAAATCGTTTCCGGGTGTTGTGAAAGTCGGGGATCGTCTCGTGCAGGCGCGCGCCGCCGAGGTCGGACAACAAACTCTGGAACAGTCCGAAAGCCTTTCCCGCCTCATACGCCTGGGCGGGCAAGTGCACCGACTCAAACGACTGCACTTTCTCGATGAATACAAACGTACGCCAGTATTCGCCATCGCTGCCTTGATAAAACGGCTTGCCGTCGCGCGTCGGCACAATGGTCAGCACCCGCCGGGTCACCTCCGGCACCTCCTGCGCGGTCAGCTTGCCCCAAATGTGCGTCGTCACCCGCATGATGTTGTCCATCACGGCCACGGGGTTTTTGAAAACCGTCTGGTTGATCTTCTGGTGAATGTAACGGACCAACACCCCGCCCTGATTGTAGGTCGCGGTGTAGGTCTCGTTGATGTGCCCGATCTTGCACGCCTCCGCGTGAAGAATCTGGCCATAAATCTGGAAATGTTGGGAAATTTCCTGGAGTTGTTTTTCGCGATAAAGTGGCATGATGTTCCGGCTGACTCTTTTCGATTTCGAAAACTCCGATCAGACACCTGGGTTATTGCGAACAGCGTAACGAAACATCTTCACGATGGCAAGATGATCGCTCACAGCAGGGGCCGTGTTCTCCCCCACGCCATCGCCACCGCCCGGCGTCTCGGATTATTTCGAATCCGGCTGCGTTCGCATGAGAAACGCAACCACGATGAACAGGTTCAGCGCGCCTTCCAGAAAGACCCCCGACCAGTGAAACACCACGCGGAAGCATGCGGACACAAGCATGAGCGCCGTGGCAAGCAGAACCGCATTGACCAGCGGCCCTCCATCCGACGCCGGCTTGGAAGACGCGGCAATCCCGGCCGTCCACCACTGGTAAACCAAACCAACCCAGATGATGCCAGCAAAGGACAGCGCATACCAAACACAGTGGCAAACCCTGAACGTCTGGTGCACATACATGAAAAGAGGGGCATCCAAAAATGAATGCGTCACCAGCCAGCCGTCTTTGTGAGTGACGGAGTCCAGAAACTGGTGCGCCCATATCCCGATCAGCAGTGAGACAACAACCGTCACCGGAGAACCGAGTGTCCGCTGGCACGACGGCAACAACATCCGTTGGTAAGCCCCCGGCAGAAGTCGAACGGCGAAGGGTCGAAAGCGGTGAAGTACCCACAGCATCAACAAACCCGCCGGCAGGCAAAACCCGATGCTGCCAATGAGACGGTGCGAAAACTCCTGCACCTTGAATCCTCCAAAAAAGTAGCCGGCGTCGGGGCTAATGCTGCCGACCACAAGAGCCGGAAAACTAAGCCACCGGGGACAAAAGCGCCTCAGCGATAACGCAACTGCCGGATGAGCCAAAGGATGTGGCATAAGCTGCTCAAAAACTACTCAGGAGCGAGTCCAATGTCCATCGGCAAGCGAGCGCGGGCCAACTTTGTCAACCGGCGAACCGTTGGTGAATCGCCGGCTTGCAAAGCCGGTCTGCAAAATTCGCCTCAAAAATGCGGCAGCCGTGTTGGCAGAGGATGAACCTCTTTTCCACCACGGCTGCCGGCACGATTTGATTGTGAGCGGTGAATCCGCGCCGATTACTGCTGTTTCTTCTTCTTCTCTTTCTTGCTCTTCTGTTGCGGCGCGGGCGCTTGAGCAATGGTGGTTTGCACCAGGGAGTCGCTCCACTTGCCGCAAGCGTCGGGCTGCACGCAGCACCAGATCGCTTCCGGATTCCACGTGAATCCGCCCGGCAACGCCTTGCCTGCCAACAAGTCCTTTTCGGACAGTGCCGCGGCGCCGTTAAAGTAGCCGACGCACTTCCGCACGTCGTCCATCAACTGCGGCGTGGTGTGTTCGTATTCAATCGAGAACACGCCCTTGAAGCCCTGGCGCTTCAACTCGGCCAGCATGGCGGCGGTGTTCCCAACACCGCAACCCCACGGCACGTCGTGCGCCGACCGGGCTTTTTCGCTGAGGTCCTTGAAGTGCAGCGAGATGATATGGCCTTGCAGCTTCTTCAGACACTCGATCGGGCAGAGGCCCGACCGCACCCAGTGGCCGGTGTCCGCACAGGCGCCGACACGCTTGCTGCAACCCTTGATCGCATCCAGCACGACGTCAGGGTTCCAATAACGCGACGGTTGCGGATGATCGTGGATGGCGACGTTGACCCTATATTTGTTCGCGAGCTTGTCCACGAGCGGCATCTGCTCCGGCGGCGGCTCGGCAACGATGGTTTGGATGCCCATCGCCTTGGCGAACTCGAAGAGTTTCGTCCATCCGGCCTCGTCCTTGGCTCCCGCCACGCCGAAGTTGACCAGCGTGACGCCCGACGCCTTCAGCTTCGCCAGCACCTTCTTCTGCGCCGCCGCGTCCAGATCGGGCGTCAGCTTGCCTTCGATGTCGCCGCCGATGATCTGGCCGGGGAACGCCTCGATGTATTTCAGACCGAGCGCCTTGGCCTTGTCCACCGTGTCGAAGAACGTGTCCTTGTTGAAGGTCCACGCCTGGAGGGCGAGTTTCCAGTCCGCCGACGCGGCCGTGGCCGTCGTGACCGCGCCGCTCACCAACGCGACGCCCAGCAATGCAATGAGTGATCGTTTCATGGAATGTGTCTCTGTTGCTCGATGAAGTGTTGTCATGGTCTAGAACACGCGATACGCCTTGCGCACCAGCTTTTGGGCTTCGGGGAGGTCGGCGCGCATGTTCTTGCCGTCCCACATAACTTTCTTGCCGACGCGAATGGCCAGGTTGCCGAGCAGCACCGTCTCCGTGAACGGCCCGGAGTAGTCGAAGTTCGACCCCGGCTTCGGGCCGCCGTGGCAGGCGGTGACCCACTCGAGATGCGGATTGGCTTGCGGCACGCGCGGAACCGTCTTCGGCGGGCGCTTGAACGCCTGCATTGCCGTCTCCGGAATCAACCGCGGGCTGGTGCAGTAATCGCTCGAGTCGAAGATCGTGCCCTTCTCACCGACGATATACTGGCCCGAGCTGGGCATCTTCCGGCTCTCCTCCAGCCCTTTCGGACGCGGACAGACCTGGCTGCTGTTGTCACCGTCATACCAATACAGCGTCAACGGCGGCATCTTGCCGCGCGCGGGGAACTGGTAAATGATCTGCGAGCGCTTCGGCGCCGACTCGTCGGTCATGCCTTCGGACGTCGCCTCGACGCTGATCGGATACTTCAGGTCGAGCCCCCAGAACGCCGCATCCATCTGGTGGCAGGCCATGTCGCCCAACGCGCCGCAGCCGAAATCCCACCACCCGCGCCATTTGAACGGCTGGTAGCAGCTATTGTAAGGCCGCTCCGGCGCCACGCCGAGCCATGCGTTCCAATCCAGCGTCTCCGGCACCGGCTCCACTTCCGTCGGGCGCGTGCAACCCTGCGGCCAGATCGGGCGGTTGCACCAGATGTGCACTTCGCGGACCGCGCCAATGCCGCCGGACTGAATCCACTCGCGCACCAACCGGATACCTTCCATGGCGTGACCCTGGTTGCCCATCTGGGTGATCACCTGGTGCTTGCGCGCGGCCTCGGTCAGCGTGCGCGCCTCCCAGATCGTGTGGGTCAGCGGCTTCTGCACATAAACGTGCTTGCCCATCGAGATCGCCATCATCGCTGCCGGGAAATGCATGTGATCCGGCGTGGAGACCGTCACCGCGTCGATCTTGTCGTCCATCTCGATCAACATCTTGCGGAAATCGCGGTATTTCGGCACCTCGGGGAACTTCTTGAAGACATCCGCGCCGCGCTTGAGGTCCGCGTCGCACAACGCCACCACCTCCACGCCGGCTTCCACGCTGTTCATGATGTCGCTTTGGCCCTTGCCGCCGCAGCCGATGCCCGCCAGCCGAAGCTTCTGATCCGGTTTGAGGATGCGGCCCTTGCGCACGCCGCCTTTGGTGGCGGCCTCCGCCAGCGCCACGCCGAGGTCGGTCATCGAAACCGCCGCCGCGCCCGCGCCTGCCGTCTTGAGGAATTGTCTTCGATCCATCGTGAAGTGTGCCATTGCTGGATATCTCCTGGTTCCGCGTCTCCGTTGCTGGAGGTTGGTCGGTTGTTACCTGTTCGTTACATTCGCCTTGTTTGTCTTCTCGTTTGTGAGAATGGAATCGCGCGGTTTGATACCAAGCTTGCTTGCTCCTTGCAAGCCCTCCTTTGACCGTCGCCCATCCCACCATGGTATCAGTGCCATGCTGTTCTGGTCGCTCCTCCGCGTTCCCCTGCCCCTCTCTGCGCACCTCGGCGTTTAAAACCCGCCCGACTTCCCGCTCCCATCGTCCAAACCACAACCGTAACCAGTAACCATGGATCGTCATGTTGGGTTCCACTACAACCATCGTGCATCTGCAATCTGGAACGGATATCCAGCGGTCGGATTTGGTCGGATTCAGTCGGATTTACTCGGGTTCACTTTGATCAATAGGCTTCGTTTTGTTTTACCTCCCCGTCGGCGTTTTTCACAATATCCTGCCACTACGTCTTTTGTATTTCTCGACCGGTTCATTTGGGTTCGCTTTTTATTCCATCGGTCGGGTGTTTTTCATAACATGCTACAATCACGACTCTTGATTTTTTCGATTTGGGTTCGTTTCGTAAAAAAGTGTTTTCTCACCGGGACCTCTCCAACGCGAAATGTTCATTTTCCAATGGAAAACGATGTTTTCCGGTTTTGGTCGCGTCCATCATTTGGGTTCGTTTTGCACATTTGCCGCATCGCCGGCACTGTGGGCTTCGGGCAACAGGTCTTGGGCAGTTCCCTGTTTTCCTCCTGCCTTCCGGCTTTCCGCATTGCGTTTCATTGCAGGGGGAAGGATATAGCGCATTCTCTATCATGTCAAGAGAAATTTGCTGCTTTTTTCTCTAATATCACCCCCGGCGCATGAACGAAAGACCAAAAAGTCGCGGGCGGCGTCTGATACCGGTTGCAGGCTGGAACTGCACCATACTGTAGCGGCGGTCTATGACCGCCGGTCATTGAATCGCCAACAGTTCGGCGGTCATAGACCGCCGCTACAGTGCAAAGCAAACTCTTAATGGTTTGCATGGCCGGAGCGCGTTCGGAGACTTGTCACGTTTCACGTGAATGCGCTCCACCTGTTCTTTCCGCGCCCATCTGTACCTCATCCCCCCAAATCTCCGCAGCCTGCAAAGATTTCTGAAGGGTGGGGCGAGACTCCGTCGAGCCTCCGCAGTCTGAAAGCTCGACACTCCCAAGAAGGTGGCTCGACGGAGTCTCGCCCCACCGTCTTTGGTTGCGGCTCCGCCGCGCTGGATTTCATTTGTGGTTCCCTCTCCTGCCAACCTGCGGATTGATTTGGGAGGAAAGTCCGGTATGCTCCGGCGCACCATGAAAACCCATTGGCTGCTGCTGGTGCTGTTCCTCTCCCCCGCCCTCGCCCGCGCCGACGAGCCGCTGCGTCCGCCGTCGGTGCCGCTGGTGGCGTGCGACCCGTATTTCAGCATCTGGTCGCCCGCCGACCAGTTGACCGCCACGAACACCACCCACTGGACCGGCAAACCGCACCGGCTCGAATGCAATGTTAGCATTGATGGCAAGGCGTTCCGTGTCATCGGCATGACGCCTTCAAAATTGCCCGCGCTTCCGCAAACGGGTCTGACTGTGTGGCCTACACGCACCATTTACATGTTTGAAGGTCTGGGAGTGTTGCTGACGCTCACGTTCATGACCCCCGCGCTGCCGGATGATCTCGACATCCTCTCGAGGCCCGTCATGTATCTCACGTATGAATTCCGTGCGACGGATGGCAAGAAGCACGATGTGATGTTTGGCTTCGACGCGAGTGCTGAAATCGCGGTCAATGAGGGGAAACAGCAGGTCGTCGCCAGAAAGAAGCAGGTTGACAACCTCGCGGTCATCAAAGTGGGGTCGAAGGACCAACCAATTCTTGCGAAGAGGGGTGACGACATCCGCATTGATTGGGGCTACCTGTATGTTGCTGCGCCGGACATCGAGCTGCCTGTCGCGTATGTGGCGCCGCTGGGAAACGACAGCCCGTCGGCCCTAACGGAAGGATTAGGCAATTCGTTGCAGGCTGGGCTGTCGTTCCTAGACATCAAAGTCGGCGCGAAGCCCGTCTCCCGTTGGCTGATGCTCGCCTACGACGACATTTACTCGATCCAATACATGAAGCGGAACCTGCGGCCTTACTGGCGACGCAACGGCTGGGAGGCCGCCGACCTACTCAAGGCCGCAGCGCGCGATTACGAGTCGCTGAAGAAACGCTGCGAGGCGTTTGACGAGGAGTTGATGAGCGACCTGCGCAAGGCAGGCGGCGAGAAATACGCCAAGCTCTGCGCGCTGGCCTACCGGCAATGTTTCGCGGGCGGCAAGTTCGTCGCCGACGCCAATGGGAAGCCGCTCCAGTTCTGCAAGGAGAACCACTCCAACGGCTGCATCAGCACCTCGGACGTGTTCTACCCGATGGCGCCGCAGTTCCTGCTCTTCGGCCCGACGCTGGCGAAGTCGTTCCTCGTGCCGTTCATGAACTACGCGGCCAGCGAGCGGTGGCGATTTCCGTTTGCGCCGCACGACCTCGGCCAGTATCCGCACGCCAACGGCCAGCGTTACGGCGGCGGCGAGCGCACGGAGGAGAACCAGATGCCCGTCGAGGAGAGCGGCAACCTGCTCTGCCTCATGGCGGCCATCGCCCAGATGGAGGGCAACGCCGATTTCGCGGGGTTGTATTGGAAGCAGCTCGAACAATGGGCGGAGTATCTCAAGGCGAAGGGCTTCGACCCGGAAAACCAGCTCTGCACCGACGACTTCGCCGGCCATCTCGCGCACAACGTCAACCTCAGCGCGAAGGCCATCTGCGGCCTTGGCGCGTTCGCGAAGCTCTGCGAGGCGCGCGGCGAGAAAGCGAAGGCGGCGGAGTATGGGAAGCTCGCGAAGGAGTTCGCCGTGCGCTGGGTGAAGGAGGCCGATGACGGCGACCACTTCCGGCTCGCGTTCGACCGGCCCGGAACCTGGAGCCAGAAATACAATCTCATCTGGGACCGCATTCTCGGCCTGAACCTCTTCCCCGCCGAGGTGGCGAAGAAGGAGATGGCCTATTACCGGAAGATGCAAAACACATATGGCCTGCCGCTCGACAACCGCAAGGAATACACCAAGCTCGACTGGATCACCTGGACCGCGACGCTGACGCAGGACCGCGGCGACTTCGAGGCGCTGATTGACCCGATCTGGAAATTCATGAACGAGACGCCCGACCGCTCGCCGCTCACCGACTGGTATCAGACCAAGACCGCGAAGAAGGTCGGCTTCACGGCGCGGCCGGTCATCGGTGGCGTGTTCGCGCAGATGCTCTACGACAAGGCCGTCTGGAAGAAATACGCCAACCGCGACAAGACAAAAGCCAGCGGTTGGGCGCCGATGCCGGTCGCGCCGAAGATCGTCACGGTGGTGCCGGCCTCGGAGAAGGAGCCGTTCACATGGCGCTACACGACGCAAAAGCCGAAAGGACAATGGTTTGCGCCGGAGTTCGACGCGTCGGTGTGGAAAGAAGGCCCCGCTGGTTTCGGCGCAGGCAAGCCGCCGGGGTCGGTCATCCGAACGGTGTGGAAGACCGATGACATCTGGTTGCGCCGCGAGATGACGCTGCCCGACGGCGTGTTGAGCGACCCGCAATTCTGGGTCCACCACGACGAGGACGTGGAGATTTACGTCAACGGCGTGCTGGCGGCGAGCGCACCCGGTTATATTACGGCTTACGACACACTGCCGATGACCGCCGCCGGCAAGGCCGCGCTCAAACCCGGCAAGAACCTCATCGCCGTGCATTGCCACCAGACCAAGGGCGGGCAATACATTGACGTGGGCATTGTGGACGCGAGGCAATAACGAGTGGCGCGGGCCGGAAGGTTGGGCTAATGTCCCCGGACTTTTGGAGAACGCCATGATCATCGCCGACTTATCGAAGATCGAAGGCCGCACCTATCCGGCAAGGCGGCGCACGCAAAACCTCGTCGGCGGAGCGTCGCCGATCCAGGCGAAGAACTTCGCCATCGGCAACGTCACGCTCGAACCGAACGGCGGCCAGGTGCCGTGGCACAATCAGGAGCAGGAGGAGGTTTATTTCATCGTCGAAGGCACCGGCGAGATGTGCCTCGGCGATGAGCGGCAAGTCCTGACCGCCGGCCAGGCTGCCTACATTCCCTCCGGCGTCTTCCACCAGCTCACCAACACCGGCGACAAGCCCCTGCGGATGCTTTATTGCTACGGTCCCGCCGGCGATGTCGCCCACTGGAAACAGGAGCTCGCCGGCACGCTGCCAAGGGCGGGCGTCGAAGCCCCGAATCTGCCGCCCGGCGCGTGGCACCAGTGCACCGCGAAGCCGCAGTAGGCGATCAGCTATCAGCTACCGACCATCATCTGTCTGCTAGCGACTATTAGCCATCAGCCATTGACCATCGACCATCAGCTATCGGGCATCGAGTTTCAGCCATTGACCATCAACCATCAGCTATCGGACATCGAGTTTCAGCCATTGACCATCGACCATCAGCTATCGGGCATCGAGTTTCATCCATTGGCCATTGACTATTAGCTATCGGCTATCAATAACCTGCAAAAAGAAAAAATGAGCAACACCATCATCCACAAAGTCGGCATCATCATGAACGGCGTCACCGGCCGGATGGGAACGAACCAGCATCTCTTGCGTTCCATCGCCGCCATCATGGAGCAAGGCGGCGTCAAGGTCGGGAAGGCCGAGTTCATCATGCCCGATCCGATCCTGGTCGGCCGCAATCCCGCCAAGCTCCGGCGCCTCGCCGCCCAGGCTGGTGTGAGCCGCTGGACCACCGATCTCGACGAGGCGCTCGCCGACAAGCAGAACATCATCTATTTCGACTCACAGACCACCGAGCGCCGCGCCGTCGCCGTGCGGCAGGCCATCGCCGCCGGCAAGCACATCTACTGCGAGAAGCCGACCGCCACCACGACGCGCGAGGCGCTGGCGTTATACAAGCTCGCCCGCAAAGCCGGCGTGAAAAACGGTGTCGTGCAGGACAAACTCTGGCTGCCTGGCATGTTGAAGCTCCAGGCGCTGCGCGACAGCGGGTTCTTCGGCAGGATTTTCGCGGTGCGCGGCGAGTTCGGCTACTGGGTGTTCGAAGGCCACAAAGTTCCCGCCCAGCGCCCGTCGTGGAATTACCGCAAGGAGGACAGCGGCGGCATCATCATGGACATGCTTTGCCATTACCGGTATGTGCTCGATAATCTTTTCGGCAACGTCCGCGCCATCTCCTGCATCGGCGCCACGCACATTGGCAAACGATGGAACGAGAACGGCCACGTTTACAAGGCCACCGCTGACGACGCCGCCTACGCGACGTTCGAACTGGATAACGGCATTGTCGCGCACATCAACTCCAGTTGGTGCGTCCGCGTCCGCCGCGACGACCTGTTCGTGTTGCAGGTGGACGGCACCAAAGGCAGCGCCGTCGCCGGCCTGCGCGACTGCTGGGTCCAAGCCTACGGCGCGACGCCGCGCCCAGTCTGGAATCCCGACATCGAGCAGCCTCTTAATTTCCGTGAGACATGGCGGAAGGTTCCGAACCGGCAGGTTTACGACAACGCCTTCAAGATTCAGTGGGAACTGTTCCTGCGCCACGTCGTGAAGAACGAGCCGTTCCGCTGGTCGCTGCTCGAAGGCGCCAAGGGCGTCCAACTCGCCGAGAAAGGCATCGAGTCGTGGCAGAAGCGGAAGTGGATTTCGATTCCGAAAATGAAGGCGTAGGGCGGCGCCTTTTGACCTGTTCGCTTCGCTATTTTTCGGCGAGGCCCGGGATCACGCACGGCTTGTCGCCGTCCCATCCAATTTTCACCCATGACAGGAACCACGTTCGACCGTGGTCGTTGTTGCCTTGGTAGAACATGTAGAGTTGGCCGTCGTCGTCCTCAAAGAGGCCGGGATGGCCGGACTCTGAAGAGTTCCATTCGCCGGGTGCGCCGTTGGCCAGCAGCGGCTTGTCGGTGAACAACCGCTGGAAATGCACGCCGTCCTTGCTGGTGGCACAACCGATCTGTTGCGGGTCGTTGTTGTAGCCGCCGCCGTAGAACAGATAGAGCGTGTCGCCGCGCTTGATGACCGACGGCGCTTCGATGCACTTGGTTTCCCACGGCAACTCCGGCTTGAGCACGGGACCGTCACAAAGCGATTTCCAGTCGGCCCGGCCGAAGCCGGATTTGCGGTCGGCGGCGATGGCGTGGAGCATCTGAATTTTCCCCGCCGGATCGCGCGTGGCGTAATACAGAATGAGCTTGCCGCCCCACTCGACCACGTCCACGTCAATCGCGCGGCCATTGTTCCAGTCGCCCGTCGGGTGCCAGACCGGATTGGTGGGGTTGCGCGTAAAGCGCAGGCCGTCGCTGCTCGTGGCGTGGCAGAGCGAGTCCTTGGGACCGTTGCCGTAGGTGTTGTAGAAAAGGTGGAGTTTGCCATCGAGTTGGATGACACGGCCGTTGACGATGCCTTTCTTCTCGCACTCCTGCTCCGGCAAAATCTCACCGACCTTCTTCCAGTTCACAAGGTCGCGGCTCTCGGCGATGCCGATGGCCCATCCGCGCGGCGCGTTCGGCGGCGCGAGTTCCTTCGCCCACGGCGCCATTGAGTAGTAGAGCAAGTAGCGTCCGCCGAAGCGAATGACCGACGGGTCCTTGGCAAATGGCCGTCCCAATCGTGTCGAATCGCCCCACAACATCGGCGGCCTGTCGGCGGGCTTGTCGTCAGCTTGCGCGGAGGTCGCCGCGCACAGCGTCGCCGCAACCAGAATCAGAAGCAGTCTCGTATTCATAAGATGGCAGCTGCGTCACGAAGTGACGCGGCTATTCATTTCAGCCGCAGCACCGTCACGGAGTTGCCGGGAAACGAGTGGCGGAACGCCGGGCCGGTGACGTTGAGTGTTTGCGTCTTCGGCGAGACCTTCGTCGGCTCGTCGAGCGTGTTCTCGTCGAGTTCGTTGCCGGAGGTCAGCACAATGGCGGTCGCGGCTTTCACTCTCGACAGGCCCTTGAGGTTGATGTCGGCCGCCAAGGGTTGGGCGCTGGCGTTGACGACCTTGAGGATGAGTTCGCCGGTTTTCTTCACGCGGCTCGCGCTGGCATAGAGCGACGCCAATGGCTCCCGCGACACGTCGTGGATGAGTTTGCCGTCGAGGAAACAACGCACGTGCGCGCCCAGGCACTCGATCTTGATGTCATACCAGCGACCCGTCTCAATCCTGCCGGGCACGCGGTCGGCGTGGATGCCGGGCACTTCGAGGCCATGCTCCTTGTTGCCCCAACCACCGAGATTCCACCAACTTTTCTCTTTGTCGCGCTGGGCCTGGAACTGGATCAGGAACCCTTCCGCACCGCCGAGCTTCCGGGCCTTCAGCGAGAACGTGTAGTCGCGCCAGTTTTTGTCGCCGGCGGTGGCGCGCACGTCGGTGCTGCCGCTGGTCTGGCGCAACGCGCCGTCGGCGACTTCCCATTTGCCGCCGCTCGTTTTCCAGCCGCGCAGGTTCTTGCTGAAGTCGCTTTCGAACAGCACACGGCCGTCTTTGCCGGTGACCTTGATGTCCTTGAACTCGGCCTGTGTCGCCCACGTGCCGACGCCAACGGCTCCGGCCCGGGCGGGCTGTTCCATCTCCGGCGATTGCACGTCGAGCGGCACGGTGACATCGCCGCGATGCTCGCTGAACATCCTCTGCACGTAGTAGCCCGGCAGGCCGTAGGCGCGGGCGCTGTCGAAATTGATGAGGTTGATGGGCCAGCGCCTGTGGTTCGCGTTGCAAAACAGCGGCGCGTAACTGGCCATGACGACCACGTCGGCGTTGCGTTCCATGCCGGTCATGAACGCCGCCTCGCCGACCGCGCCGCGCAAATTGCCGAGGCCGCAGTCGCGCGTGACGGCGTATTCGCCGACGAAAACTTTCGGACCTTTGCGATCATACTTGTCGTAGTGCGACGCCTGCCCCATGAAGAACTCCGGCGTGTTGTAGTAATGCTCGTCAACGATGTCGGCCGGACGGGTTCCAGTCGGCTTGTAGTCTACGATGAGCCGAATCTGCGGGTAACGTTTCTTGAGAGCGTCATGGAACAAAGCGTAACGCTCGACATAAGCCGGCCCACCGTTTTCGTTTCCGATCTCTAAATACTTAAGGTTGAACGGCTTCGGATGGCCATTCCGGGCGCGCAGGCCGCCCCAGACGGTATCGGGCGAACCGTTGGCGTATTCGATGGCATCGAGCGCGTCCTGGACCCACTGGCCCATTTGATCCATCGGGATGACTTCCTTGTGCGACATGCCGACGTTGATGCAGAACAGCGGCTCCGCGCCGAGATCCTCGCAAAGTTGGAGATACTCGTGAAAGCCGAGGCCGTGCGTCGCGTTGTATTGCCAGATGTTCCAGAGCGGCACCCGGCACGCGATGTCGCCGATGGTGTTTTTCCAGTGATACATGTGTGCCATGTCGTCGCCTTCGACCCAGCAACCGCCCGGGAACCGGACGAACGACGGTTTCAGCGCGGCGAGCATCTCGCAAAGATCGGGACGCAAGCCGTGGTCCTTCCACGTCTTCTTCGGCATCAACGATACCATGTCGAGCCAGACGGTGGCGGGCTTGTCCGCGCTGATAACGAGCCGCGCCTGTGGATCGGTCACGTTCGCCTTGAGATCGAGCGTGAACGTCTTCCAGCCAGCGCCGATGCCTTCGATCACGCCCTGCGCGAGCATCTGGCCGGTCTGGCTTTGGATGGTGACAGAGAGCGGACCGCTGAAACCGTTGGTCGAGCGCGCGGCGAGTGAAAAGCGATACCCGGCGTCTTTGGCCATCGCCATGCCGTAGTAACCTTCGTTGATGAGGCTGACCTTGCCGCCGCTGGCGTCCGCGATGTGCCAGCGCAGGCAGCGGCGGTTGAGCGGATTCAGCGGCTTGCTTTCGTCAATCGCGACCTCGGCCTTCGCAACGCCGTTGGTCGCCAGCGACCAATACTCCGGAAGCGTCTCGTTATCCTCAAACGACCGGTTGCGCACGAGTTCCGGATAAATGCCGCCGTCGGCGGAGAGATTGATGTCTTCGAAAAAGATGCCCCACAGCGTCGGCGCAATCTTGCAACCGGCTTTGTCCGCATGAACGGTCAGGGTTGCGATTGGCTCAGCGCCACAAACAAGCGGCACACCTCCGAAGCCCGCCAGCATGCCGCATGCGATCAGAGAGCAAAGAACGGAAAGGTTTGTTTTCATAAGAATCATGTCGCTCCGGTCCGCCTTTCAGAATTGAACCGGCCGCAGATTACCGGAGCCGCCGTTCCACGCCAACGCCAGATTGCGTCCGAGTTCAACCATTTTGCGCCTCCACGGATTCCGTCCCGGCTTCACGCTGTGGACTGACACCGCACAGCTTGAGATTGACGACACCGATGGCGAAGTTCAGACTCAGCGCGCTTTGTATCAATTTGCCGGATGAAACACTGAAGACACCATGAAAAACCTGGCGCGAATCATTACAGTCGTTCTGTTGGCATTCACCGTCCGCTCCATCCCAGCCGCCGACGCACCGGCACCGGCCAAACTCCAGAATTCATTTTTTCCATTCTGCATTGACTGGCACGACGCCAAGAAACGGTCGTTCAAGGAGCAGGCCGACATGCTCAAAGAACTCGGTTACGACGGCGTCGGCCACATCTGGCTCGACAAAGTCGCCGAGCGGTTGAAGACGCTCGACGACAACGGACTGAAATTGTTTCAGATCACGATGAAGGTGAACATCGCGCCGGACAAGCCGGCTTACGATGCGCCGTTCAAAGACGTGCTGGCGCTCATTAAAGGCCGCCACGTGCAGTTCTGCTTGCTCGTCAGCGGCGGCAAACCTTCCGATGCCTCCTGCGACCCGCGCGCGGTGGAAATCCTTCGCGAGATGTCCGACCTCGCGCGCGACTCCGGCGCGCAGTTGCTGCTCTACCCGCACGTCAACAACTGGATTGAGCGGATCGAGGACTCGGTGCGCGTTGCGGAAAAAGTGGACCGGCCCAATGTCGGCTGCATGTTCAACCTCTGCCATTGGCTGCGCGCCGACAAGGGACGCGATTATAAGTCATTGCTGGAGAAGGCCTTGCCAAGACTATGGGCGGTCTCGATTAACGGCGCTGACGAGCGCGACGAAAAGCCCGGCTGGTCGCACTACATCCAGCCGCTCGGCCGCGGGTCGTTCGACGTTTACGGACTGTTGAAGACGCTGCGCCAGCTTGGCTACACCGGCCCGGTCGGGCTTCAATGCTTCGGCATCGGCGGCGACGCGCGCGAGCATCTCGCCGAGTCCATGAAGACGTGGCGCGAGTATTCGGCGCGGCTGGCGGCGGAAAAATAAAAACAGACCGTTCATGAAAATGACGAAATATTTCTCCGTCCTGGTCTTTGCCGCCGCCACGCAGGCTTCGTTCGCCGCCGCGACGGGTGAAGGACCATGGATCGAGCTGTTGAAGTCCGGCGATCTCAGCGCGTGGCGCGCGCCGACCGGAGAATGGCGCGTGGCCGGCAATGTCGCCAAGGATCTGCAAAATGAGCGCCGGCTGGCGATTCAGGACGGCAGTGGCATCATCGTCAACGGCGACAAGGGCCGGACGAATAATCTCCTGACGAAACAGGAATTCGGCGACATCGAAGCTCACGTCGAGTTCATGGTTCCGGCGAAATCGAACTCCGGCGTCTATTTCATGGGCCGCTACGAGTTGCAGGTCTATGACAGTTTCGGCGTCGCCAAGGATCAGTATCCTGGCATCGAATGCGGCGGGCTTTATCCGCGCTGGGTCAACAACCAGCGGCTCGAAGGCCATTCGCCGCGCGTGAACGCTTCACTGCCGCCAGGCCAGTGGCAAACGTTCGACGTAACCTTCCGCGCGCCGCACTTCGACGCGGGCGGAACAAAGATAAAGAACGCGGTGTTCGTCAGAGTCGTTCACAACGGGCAAGTGATCCACGAAAACGTGGAGGTCACCGGCCCGACACGCGCGGCGGCGTTCAACGACGAGAAACCCACCGGCCCGCTGATGCTTCAAGCCGACCACGGCCCGGTGGCTTATCGCAACTTGCGGATTCGTCCGCAGGCAGAGTAAAAAATCTGAAACTCATGAACTGGAAACAATCCACAGCATCAATCATCACCTGTGTTGTCCTGGCCGCATCCACATTTGGCCAGACGCTGGCGAATCCTTTCTTCGCAATGGACACCGGCACGCGCGACGTGACGCATAAAACGCCGGAGGAACAGGTGGCCATGGTCAAGGAGATTGGCTTCGCGGGCGTCGGCCCTATCTGCCACGGCACAAATGACTTGCAACAGTGGTTTGCGGCGCTCGACAAGGTCGGATTGAAGATGTTTGCGCTTTATGTGCCGCTGAAACTCGACGCCGTCGAAGCTTCAATCACGTCGCTGAAAGAAGTCGTCGCCGCGCTCCATGGTCGCGACACGATGCTCTGGCTTTACGTCATGGACAAGGGGCACAAGCCTTCCGCCACGGACGACGACGACGCGGCGGTGAAAGCCTTGCGCGACATCGCCGGCATGGCCCGCGAGGCCGGCTTGCGCGTGGCGATGTATCCGCACACCGGTCTTTACGTGGCCCGCGTCGAAGATGCCGCACGGCTTGCCGGGATGGCCGGTTACAAGAATCTCGGCGTGACGTTCAACCTCTGTCACTGGTTGAAGGTGGATGGCAAAGACCTGGACGCCACGCTGAAAGCCGCTCAACCATTCCTCTTCTGCGTGACGATCAACGGCGCCGATGCCGACGGCAAGGATTGGAAGGCGCTGATCCAGCCACTGGACCAAGGCACCTACGATGTCAGTTTGTTGCTGCGACGGCTGGCGAAGATGGGCTACACCGGCCCGATCGGGTTGCAACACTACGGCATCAAAGGCGACGCCCACGATAATTTGAAACACTCGATGGACGGTTGGAAAAAACTGTCGGCGGCAGCCACAAAGGAATGACTTCAATGAAGCAACTCAACCTCTCCCGTCGCCTTTTTCTGAAACAGGCGGCCGTGTTTGGCGCTGCCGCCGCGGCTCCCCGCCTTCTGCCTCCGTCCGCCTCTGGCGCCGACCGCCCCGCGCCGTCGAACCGAGTTGCCATCGCCTGTGTCGGCTTCGGCGGCGAGGGCACCAAGAACCTCAACGCCTTCCTCGGCCAGCCCGACGCGCAGGTTGTCGCCGTCTGCGACGTGGACCCCAATCGCCGGGAGTTCGCCCGCGGTCGTGTGAACGCGAAATACCAGAGCAGCGATTGCGCCACCTACAGCGATTTTCGTGAGATCATCGCCCGCCGGGACATTGACGCCATGATGATTTCCACGCCCGACCACTGGCATGTGCCAATGTCGCTCATGGCCATGCGCGCCGGCAAGGATGTGATCTGCGAGAAGCCGACGCTGACAATTCAACAAGGCCGCATCCTCAGCGACACGGTCAGGCGCCACGGCACCGTATTCCAAACCTCAACGGAAGACCGCGGGCTTCCCGTTTATCACCGGATGGCCGAATTGGTGCGCAACGGTCGCATCGGCAAACTGCACACGATCCGCGTGGGCCTGCCCTCCGGCGGCGGCCGCAACATCCCCCTCGATGAGCAGCAGCCGCAACCGGTGCCGGCCGGATTCGATTATGACATGTGGCTCGGCCCGGCACCTTACGCGCCCTACTGTCCGGCGCGGTGTCATTGGAACTTCCGATGGATTTACGATTACTCCGGCGGCATTCTAACCGACTGGGGCATGCACATCGTGGACACGGCCCAATGGGGCAACAACACCGAGCACACCGGCCCGGTTGAGGTCGAAGGCAAGGGTGAGTTTCCGACCAGCGGCATCTACAACACGGCGACGGAATGCCATCTCGAATACACCTACGCCAGCGGCGTGAAGCTGTTCATTGACACCGGCGCCGTAGGGCTGCGGTTTGAAGGAACCGACGGCTGGGTCGGCAACAAGGGCTGGATCGGACCGGTGGAAGCCAGTTCCCCGACGATTCTCACCAACGCGATCCGCCCGCAAGACCTGCACCTCTACACTTGTCCCGCCGGCGAACACCGGAACTTTCTCGACTGCGTGAAGACGCGGCGCAACCCGTATTTCCCGGCGGAGATCGGCCACCGCTGCGCGTCGGTGCTCCACATCGGCAACATCGCTCTGCTGCTGGGCCGCAAACTGCAGTGGAATCCGGCAACCGAGGAATTCGTCAACGACGACAGCGCAAACCGGATGCGGTCGCGGGCGATGCGCGCACCGTGGACGCTGTAAGCATCAGCCGCCTCCTGACAGCGAGCCTTGCGCCGCTTACTTTTTCCGCGCCGTCCACTCGACGGCGTTGCGAAAAATCTGCCGCACGTTCGGGTCGTAGTAGTGCTTGTAAGTTTCGTGGCCGGTCTGGAAGTAGAACACCCTGCCCTTGCCCACCGTCCAGCACAGGCACTGGCGCGCCTTCTCGGTCCTGCCGTCCGGAAACCTGTATTCGCACTCGAACGGCACCGCCACCGGCTTCGGCACGATGAACTTCTCGCCGTAGCGCTCGGTGTCTCCAAGATCAAAACACCTCTCCACGTTTTTGCAAATCGGGTGATCGCCGTCCAGGGCCATGATCTTGACCGCGCTGTCGCACTTATACGCTCCCCAACTGCCGACCCGCTTCCGCATCTCCTCGTCGTTCGGATCGGCGAGTTCCAACATGAGCGCCTTGAACGGTTTGGCGTAGTGCGCGGAGTGGAGCGCGATAAATCCCATGCCATCCTCCTTGACACGCCTTACGACGCGCTTGACTAGATCGTCGCCAACCTTGCCGTGCTTCTTGTGTCCCCACCACATCAGCACGTCGGCGCTCTGAAGCAGGTCGTCGGGAAGACCCTGATCGGGCTGCTCGATGTTGGCGGTGATGATCTCCCAGCCCGCGAGCGGTTGCAGCGCATCAGCCACCGCGCCGTTGATGTCCTTGGGATAAACGTCTGCCGGCGCGGTGCACTCGGACCACACGACGACACGGCGCCTGCCTTCGGCCGCCAGGAGACTCCCGTTGAACATCACCCCGGCGACAATGAGGGCGCCATGACCCAACACCACGCGGCGCGAGATCCCCGCCATGGAGTTTGTGTGAAGACATGACTTCTCGTTCATTGTGACCTGTCCTTTCTAGGCGCCCAGTTGTTTCGAGTCGCTCACTCCGAGCGATTCGTAAATGCGGCGCGTTGCCTTTGATCTGTTCAGCGTATAAAAGTGAATGCCCTTCACGTTGTTGTGAATGAGGTCGCGCACCTGCTCGGCAGCCCAATGAACACCGACGTTCTCAACGTAGGCTTCGCTCTGGGCGCGAGAGACAGCCCGCAACAATTTGGCGGGCAACCGGCTGCCTTGCGCCAACTCCGCCATGCGCATCATGCCCTTGACCGATGTGACCGGCATGATACCGGCAATGACAGGAACCTTGATCCCTGCCAATTCGCATCGTTCGCAGAAATCGTAGAAGTCGTGATTGTCGAAGAAGAGCTGCGTGCAAATGTAATCCGCGCCCTGCTCCACCTTTTGTTTCAAGTGGTCTAGTTCCTTGAGCCGGTTGGGCGTTTCGACGTGGCCTTCAGGATACCCGGCGACACCGATTCCCATCGCGGGAAAATGTTGTTTGATGAACGCGACCAACTCAGCCGCCTTGCCGAAACCGCCCGGAGTCTGGATAAAAGATGACTGGCCCGCCGGCGGATCGCCGCGCAAGGCCATGATGTTTTCGATGCCGCTCGCCTGGTATTTCTCCAGAATGGCGTGAATCTCGTCGCGTGTCGAACCGACGCACGTCAGGTGCGACACGACCGTCAGGCTTGTCTCGCGCTGGATGCGCACTACCAGATCGTGAGTCAGCTCCCGCGTGGACCCTCCCGCGCCGTAGGTAACGCTGACATACGACGGTTTGAGCGGCACCAGTTCGCTGATCGTCGCGAAGAGCTGCCCCGCGCCCTTTTCGTCCTTGGGCGGGAAAAACTCGAAGCTGAAACAGTTTTTTTCCTTCGTCAGTATGTCCCTGATGTGCATGTACCCATGTTCTTAACGCAACCACGAATCGAACTCAAGCCCTTGCCATAACGGTTTTAAGCGGTTTTTATCGGGTGTTGTTTCGCAGCAAATTCATCCAGCACCTCAGGCGCATGTTCATGGACAACCATCCTTCCGGGGGGGGGACCACTTCGGACAATGGGTCCTGCAAATCGAAGTTGTGCGGACAGGAATGCCGGCGTTACGGTTTTGTGCCCGTGTCGCCGGGCTTGGCGGGCTTGGGACCCGGCGGAGGCGCATGGCCTTCAGCGGCGATTTCGCCCAGGAAGGTCTGAAACCCCTTGCCAACGGCGAACTGCTCCTCCACCAGACGGATCGCGGTGCCGAAACCTGCGGTGACGGCGCACTCGGCCACAAACGTGAAGGGGCCGACCTCCAGTTTGTCGCCGTTCTGGAGCATGGCGCTGGTGACAGTCCGGCCATTGATGCGCGTGCCGCTCGACGAGGCGAGGTCCTGCACGTGGATGCCGTTGGGCGACACCGCCACCGTGCAATGATAGCGGCTCACCGCCGCGTCTTCGAGGATGATGTCGGCGTCTTCGTCGCGGCCGATGACTTTGGGGCGCGAGCCGAGAGCGATCTTTCGCGCCGTTCCGTCGGGTAATCGTATGTGCAAACAATTCATGGTACAGGTTGGGTTGAGTCTAAATCATTTCCCCCGCCGGCCGAAAGTCGAATCTGCGCCTTCGTCTTGGCCGCGTTCAGCTTCTGGTAAATATCGAAGAGCGCGTCATACACCCCACACCAGTCCACCGGCCGCCGGGATGGGTCCAAGTCGAGCATTTGCAGGAGCAGTTCGGCCAGGTCGTGATTCAAACCAGGCATGGCATCACGAGGGTCCTTGACCGGCTCGGTGGCCTGTTTCATCAACAAACTGAATTCGTTTTCCGCCGTATGAATGGTCTGGCCCGTCACGGCGTGAAAAAGTGTGGCTCCCAACGAATAAATGTCCACACGATAGTCCAGCTCCTTGGCCCCCTTCAACTGCTCTGGCGCGATGTAATGCGGCGTGCCCAACATGTAGCCAGTCCGCGTCAACGGCGCGTCGCCCGGCTTGCTTGCCATGCGCTTGGCAATGCCGAGATCGCACACTTTCAGCCGCCCGTCCTTGGCAACCAGCAGGTTTTCCGGTTTCACGTCGCGGTGGATCAGCCGCACCGTCTCCCACGCATAGTGCAAGGCCGCGGCGACGCACATCCCGATTGCAGCCACTGTGGACTCGCTTAGGGCGCCTTCGCGCTGGATCATCTCCCGGAGGTTGATCCCTTCCACATATTCCATGCAGATGAAATGCGTCAGATGACGCTGGCCGTAACCATAAACCTTGACCAAATTCGGGTGGTCCAAGTGGGTGGCAGACTCTGCTTCCGCCTGAAAACGCCGCAAGTAGGTGAGATTGCCAGCCAGAATCGGATAAAGCACCTTGAGCGCGACGATTTGGTCGGTGAACAAGTGACGCGCGCGAAACACCACGCCCATGGTTCCCTCTCCCAAACGCTCATAAAGTTCAAACCCTTGAACTTCTACCAGGTCTTGCCTGCTCTTGGGCTGTTCAACAACCCCCATAGGGTGTCACTTTTTAATGATGCCAATCTTTGCAACGACGCTTTCGTCGAGAACCCATCCGCCGGCTTCACGCTCTGACACCCTGTAAACGCCCTGTTTCGCCACGACTTCTGAAGTCCACAACGTCTCAGCGTTAACCCTCTCGCCCTGTCCTTCTCGCGCCCCTCTCGATGAAGTCCGACACAGGGCTCCATGAACCCGCCGCCATGTCCGTTCAACAGCAGTTCCAGGAGGATTTTCTACCGGCGTTTCCGCCACCGGCGCCAGCCCGCCAAACCTGCCAAACCAAGACCCATCAGCGCATACGTCGAAGGCTCCGGCACAAACACGATCTGGCCATTGTTGTCAAAGGACGCATTCAACAAGCCGAGACTTGCCGCATTCGCCTGATTGATGACGCCTCCAACCACGTTCCCACCGTTAAACGTCTTGCTGCCGTTGCTGTCCTCGTAGATGAAGTTCAACCCGACGTAGATCGTCAGCGCGCTCAACTTCATCGTCGCCCCGTTGAACAGGTGCAGCACGTCCACATACAACACCTCGTTGGAGTTGCCACCGCCACCGTTGTTGACGTAATCCACAAACCGGACGGCGTTGGTGATGTTCAGCACGTTGACCGCAAAGTTGTTGTTGAAGCCGGCGAAATTCGTGCCCAAGTTCCGGCCCGCCACTTCAAACGTGTTCGTCGTCAGCGAGCCCGCCGCGCCAAACGTCATCACGCCGCTGGCCATGTTGAAGCTGTTGTTGTTGGTGCTGCCGTTGACGAAATTGCCCTGCACCACCAGCGTATTGGTGGGGTTGTTGCCCATCGCGATGACGCCGCCGCTGCCCAGCGTCAGGCTGCCGCTGATGATCGCCGTCGAGGGATTCACCACCGGCCCAAACGCCAGCGTGCCGTTGTTGGTCAGACCCGAGATGAACGCCATCGAACCCTGGTTCTGCACCGTGATCGTGCCCGCGTTGGTCACCGCGCCGGCGAACGTCGCCGTGCTTTGATCCACAGTGATCGTGCCGTTGTTGAGCACGGCGTTGTTGAACGCGAAGTTGCCGCCGCTCACCGCCGTCATCCCGCCGAGGTTGTTCACCGCATTGCTAAAGGTCACGCCGCCGCCAGCCGCCGTTATTGTCCCACCAACGTCGTTGGTGACCGACTGGCTGAACGTCAGCGTCCGGCCGCTGGTGTTGTTGGTGACGCCGCCCGTGTTGTTCAGCGCCGCATTGAACGTGCCGTAGCCGCGGATGCTGCCGGCATTGTTCACGCCCGGGGCTGTCAGTGTGCCGCTGCTGAGCATAATCGTGCCAACGTTGGTGAACGCCTGCGCGATATTCAACTGCGCGCTCGCGCCCATCGCCGCCAGCAGGCCGGCGTTAATCGTCGCGCCGGCGTTGTTGTTGAATCCACCTGTCAAATTCAACACGCCGCCGGTGGCAATGACGGACGCGCCCGCCTGGTTGTCAATCACGGCGGCATGCGTGCCAAAGCCCGCAATCATGCCTTGATTGACGACGTTGCTGGCGCCTCCTCCGGTCAGGGTGAACGTGCCGCTTGCCAGGCCGATCAGAGCGCCGCTGGCGTTGGTCAACGTCGCAGTGTTGATGGCCAGTGTCCCGGCGTTGGTCGTGCCCAACGTGCCGTAGTTGACGTTGTTGACGATGCCGCCGCCGAGCACCAACGTGCCGCCTTGAGCCGCCACCACACCGCTGGCGGCGTTGGCGATGGCCGGAACCACGAGGCCGTCGCCGTAGATCGTGCCCGAGTTGGTCAGAACGTTGCCGACGGCGAAGTTGGTCAACACGCCGCCGTTGAACAGATTCAAAACGCCCGTCGAGGCGTTCAGGAACGCGTTGGAGAGTTGCAGAGTCGTGCCGTTGCCGATTTGCATCGTGCCCATGTTGGTGAACGTGTTCACCACGTCCAACCGCAGGAACACGCCCGCCGGGTTGCCGGCGTTGGTCCACAACATTGTGCCGCTGCTACTGAGGTTGTAGGTGAAGCCGCTCCGGTTGTTCCAGTCGAGCGTCGAACCGGCGTTCACGATCAGGTTGCTGGTCGCCAGAATCTGGTTTAAGGGGACGTTCGTCCACCCATTGTCGTAGTTGTCCACCAACTGGACATAAGCGTTGCTGCCCGTCACCGGGTCGCCCAGTTGGAACGTCCCAACGAAGAAGTTGGTCGTGGCAATCAGGTTCGTGCCCACCGGCAGGCTGGCCACCTCGAAGTGCTGCGTCTTGACAACCGCCGGATTCGACGTGCCGTTGAAGATAAACGTGCCGCTGAAGTCGTTGTTCGTATTGATGACCGACTGGTTGACGAAATCGCCGGCGAAACGGACGGTCCCAAGGAAGATGTTCGTGGAGTAAGGAGTCAGCGTGAAGTCAAACTGGGCGCTGCTGCTGGCGTCCACAAAGATCGAACCGCTGTTCGTCATGGTGCCGTCCACGTTGTACGTGCTGCCGCTGCTTACATTAATGGTTCCATTGTTGACCGAATTGCCTAGGACGGTGTAGGTGCTGTTGGTGGTCACCGTCACCGTGCTGTTCGAGTCAATGTTCTGGTTTCCACTGATGAGGTATGAACCATTCGACGTCACCAACTGCGAGCTGTTAAAGAACGAGCCATTGCCGTCTGCTGCATTGGTGCCACTGACAACGACGTTCGTGTTTACATAGGTGGCCGATACCGTCAGCAATCCACCATTGGTGGTGATGATCGTGCCGAAGTTGGCGAAGTTCACGTCCACCTGCAGGATCGAGCCGGTGCCGGATATCAGCAGCGTGCCGTAGTTCGCCGCATTGGTGAACCCAAGTGTCAAATCCAGCACGCCATTTGTCGCGATGATGAACGCGCCAGCCTGGTCGTCCACCAGCACGCCCATCTGGCCGAAGCCGATCACGGTGCCGCCAGCCACGTTGACCAGGTTGCTGCCGGCGAAGATGCCACCCGACATGGCAATCGTGCCCTGGTTGAACAGTGTGCCGTCCAGGATTTGCAGCGTGCCGCCGCCGGTCGCGCCGAGGATGGCATTGTTGACGGCGTTGTCCAGATGGTTCACCGCCAGCACACCGTTGCCGGCCATGATCGCGCCGTTGTTCACGACCGTGGGATTGAGCGTGCCAGAGCCGAAGATGTTGCCGGCGTTGGTCAGCGTCGCGCCGCCCACCAGATTCAAGGAGGCGTTGTTCAGGTTGATAGTGCCGAGGTTGGCGATGCTGGCGAACGTGCCCGTGGACTGGCTGCCAAAGTTGACCGTGCCCGCGTTCGTCAGGTTGCCGCTGAGGGTGAACGAGCTACCGATGCCCACGGTCGCGTTGCTGATGAACACTGTCGAGAAGTTGCCGAAGGCGCCCGCCACGTTCAATGTTCCGTTGGTGATGGCGAGGAAGGCGGGGCCGGAGCCGTAACCGGTGACGTTGGTGACGCTGATCGTGCTGCCGTTGAAGTTCCACGTCGGGGTGATGCTCTGGTTCACCATCACGTTGGTGATCGAGGTGCTGCCAGCAAAGCCGTTGGTCACGTTCCATGTCGAGCCATCACCTTGGAAATCCAGCGTGCTGCTTGTGATCGAACCGCTCACAAACGTCACGGTGCTGGTGCCGCCCACCGCGATGGTCGGGATCGTGTTGTTGCCGCCAAAGCTTACCGCCGCGTTGGTCACAGCCAGCGCCGAGCCCGTCATCATGCCGTTGAGCGCGAGCGTGCCGCTGTAAACGAAGGTGGATCCGGTGTAGCTGTTGGTGCCCGTGAAGACCAGCGTGCCCGCGCCAAGTTTGTTGAAGTCGACGCCATTGCCGATGTTGCCGCTCATGACCGCAGTGGCGGCATACACGCTAACGGTGGCGCTGCCGCCGCCGAGATCAATGCCGTTACCGAAGGTCAGCGTGCTGTTGGCCGTCGCCGCATTCAGGATGAAGTTCGTCGGCGCGAAGGAGGTCGTGCCCCAGAACAGCGTCGTGCCGCCGCCGAGGGTCACGTTGACCGGCGAGCCGAACGCGCTGAAACCAGCCGCACCAACGACTGACAGCGCGTTATTGGTCGCGCCGACACCGCGCGCGATGTCCGCGCTGGTTTCGAACACGCCGTTGCTGATGGCGATGTTGCCGCTTGCGCCGGCGAGGCCATCGTTGGCGCGGAGGACGCTGTTATTGATGTAGGTCTTCCCGGTGTACGTGTTCGTGCCGGTGAGCACCACCAGACCCGAGCCGTTCTGCGCAAGGTAGCCGGAGCCGCTGACGGAGCCGATGACGTTCGTGCCAGTGCTGCTGAAGATCAGGCCGCCGTTGTCAGTAACATTGCCGCTACCGATGAAGCTGGCAGTGTTGCTGCCAATCTGCAGGACGCCGTTGCTGATGTAGGTGCCGCCCGTGTAGGTGTTCGTGCCGAGCAGCGTCAGCTTGCCCACGCCGAGCTTGACCAGGCCGCCGCCGTTGTTGGCACCGAGGCTGAATGCGCCGAGTTGCGCCGGCTGGACCTGGCCGCCACCGAGCAGGGTGATGTTCAGCAAGTCGTTGGAGAGGTAGCCAAAGCCGGCGCTCGTGATGAGAATGTTCGTCACCTGGCCATATTGCGCGTCGCCCGGAGTCAGGTCCACGATGGCAATAGCGGTCGCGCCGGTACCGGAGCCGCCGCTGATGGAGACCCACGGCGCGCCAATGTAGCCGCTGCCCCCGTTGGCCACGGCGATGCTGGTCACGCCGAAGCCGACCGGCGCCACCAACGGCTGCGCGATGGTTATGGAGTTGGTGCCGGAATCAATGACCGCGCCGCCCGCATAGACTGGCGCGTAGCTAAGACCGTTGGCCATGAAGGCCGCGGAGTAAAGAGTGTTCGAACCCGCCACCAGCGTGCCGCCGTTGAAGCCAAAAACCGTCAACCCTGTCTTCGTGGTGTTGGTAATCGTGTCCACAATGAGGGTGCCGCCGCTAAGGAGGTTGACGATTCCCGTGTTGCCGGTGCCGGTGCTCAACGCGAGGTTGACACCGGACTTGTTAGCATTGGTCGCCACCACCACAGCGTTGCCACCGATGCCGCCCACGTTGAACATGGAGAAGGCACTCGACTTGGTGCCCATGTTCAGGTTCACGCCGCCGTTGGCCGGAGCCATCACCGTTCCGCCAAAGACGTTCATGATGCCAAACCCGCCCGCCGAGGGGCCAATGTACATCACTTGGCTGGCGGTGGGTGTCAACGTGCCGCCGAACATATCCATCACGCCGCTGCCGCCGTTTTGGCCGCCGACGTCGAGGCGGGTCGGGGTGACCGCGCCGCCCGCCAGCCGATAGTAGCCGTAGCCGAAGTCGCCGATCACGAAGTTATCAAAAGCACCTCTCGTTATGTTCAACACGCCGCCGGTCTGGTAGAGAGCACCCGCCCCACCCGCCTCGCCCAAATCTATCACGTAGGCGGTCACGTTGCTACCGATCGTCATCGCGCCACGCGAGCCGGCGCTGTAGCCGATATACAAATTCGCATTGCCGCTGCCGAAGGTCTCCACACCGTTGAGCGTGACCATCCCGCCGTCCACGATGGAGAAGGCGCTGCCGCCGCCGAACGCGTTGGTGGTGCCGGAGCCGAAGGTGACGTTGCCGCCGCGAACATACAACGCGCCGAAGGTGTTATTGCCGGCGAGGAAGTTGACCGTGCCGGCGTTGACGAAGTTGGTGCCGGTGGCGAGATTGTTGTTGCCGTAGAGGTTCACCGCGCCCTTGCCCGATCCCTCGAACGTCACCGAAACTGGCGCGGACACGTCGTTGACGGTAATGGCGGAGTTAATGACGAGGTTACTGGCAGAATTGTTGATAAAGATCAACTCGCCGCCGCCTTGGGTGAAGTCGTTGGTGCCGGGCGCAGCCGTAATGAAACCGTCATTCGGCGTGAGACCGATAGTCAAGCCGCCGGAGGTGGGCGCGAGCAAGACGCCGCCGGCCGTGCCGAGAATCAACGTATTGCCGGCGACGTTGACGGTGCGCTGCGTGGCGTCGTTGGCCATGATGCTGTTGATGGTCGTCACGGCGCTGTCGAGGGTGAGGATGCCGGCGTTGCCGCCCGCGGCGATGCGGACGTTGTTGTTGCTGCCGCTGGCGATCACCAGCGTCGAGCCGGCGTCGGCATAGCCGGTGAAGTTGGTGATCTGGAACGCGCCGCTGACGGCCGAGTTGGTGGCGGTGGCCCAATCCGCGCCGCCAACGGTCAACAGCATGTTGTTGCTGCCCAGCAGACCGGCGTAACCGTTGCTGAAGGTGCTGACAACCTGGTTGGACGCGATGGCGGCCGTCGAGAAGTCCAGCACGCCGCCGCCGATGACGCGGTTGAGGTTGCCGAGGTTGAGGACGTTGGTGCCGCCGTTGTTGTTGACGGCGATGGTGTCGTAGCCGGGGTTAATCGTTACGCTGATGAACGATTGTGTGATTGTGCCCGTCGCCGACCCGTTGACCACCAGCCCGCCGCCGGCGGTGTAGCTGAAGGCCAACGCACCGAGGGTCAGCGTCGAGTTGGAGGTGATGAGGCCGCCGCCATAGGTTGCGGCCACGCCGCCCACGGAGTAGTCGAGGACGAGCGTGCCGGCATTGACGAGCGTGTTGCCGTAGGAATTGGTGACGTAACCGGCGAGCGTCAGCGTGCCCGCACCGTCCTTGGTCAGCCCAGCGCTGCCGAGGATGCCGCCGTTGACCACGGTGTTGCCGAAACCGCCGATGGTGATCTGGTTGCCGCCGCTGAACACTGCGCCTGTCAGCGTGAGCGTGCTGTTGGCGTCGGCGTTGATGCGGGCCGCGCTGCCAAGCGTAACCGTGCCGCCGAGGGTGTTGCTGCCGCTGACGTTGCGCAGCGCGCCGTCGTTGAGATTGAAGAGGCCGGAGCCGTTGATCGTCACCGGCACGGGCGCGAACACGACGCTGCCGGACAGGTCCAACGCCGCGCCGCTGGCCACTGTCACCATTGACGTGTTGGCCGCGCCGAGGGCGTTGGCGTTCGCGGCGATCACAATGCCGGCATTGATGGCGAGGGCGCCGGTGACATTGTTGCTGCCGGCGAGCACCAAGGTGCCGTTGCCGGCCTTGTTGGTAACGCCGACGCCGGAGAGGTTGTTGGTGATGACAAAGGCGTTGCCGTTGTTGTTGATGTCGAAGCCGCCGTTGAAGTTGGCCGTGTTGACATTCAGGCCGGCGAAGCTGCTGATGGCCGTGCCGCGCACCTGCAGGACGCCGCCGCTGAAGCTGAGGACGCCGCCAGCGCCGCCGATTTCGTTCAGGCTGTCAATGCTCAACACGCCGCCGTTGAGGACCGCGCCGCCGATGGCGTTGCTGCTCATCAGCCACAATGTGCCTGAGCCACTCTTGCTGAGCAGCCCGCCAAGGCCGCCCAAAATCTGGTTCGTGTAGATCAGGATGCCTCCATCCATGTTGAGGTTGCCGCCGCCGGCGTTCAGGGTCCATTGCCGGTTGCCCAGTGGTGACATCACAAGCGGGATGTTGGTGGCAACTTCCAGCGTGCCGCCGTTGAAGATTAACCCGTTGCTGGAGGAGCCGAGCACGAAGTCGTTGGTGTCATTCAGCGTGCCGGAGTTCAGGGTGACCGTGCCCGTGAAGCTGTTGCTGGCCAGCAGGAGCATACTGAACGGATTGCCGCCGACCGGGCCGACGATGAGGTTGGTCGTGCCGCCGATCGTGTTGGTGTAGGTCAACGTCGCCCCGCCGCCGCCAAGCCGCATCGAGCCATCGGACCAGGTGGCCGCGCCGCTATAGGTGGCGTTGTTGGCCGCGCCGAGGAACAGGTTGCTGTTCGCGCCGCCGAAGACCAGGTTGCTGCTGGTGCTGGAGGCCATGGCCACCGCGCCGGTGGCGACCGTCTGGCCGACGCCGCCGAAGTAGTTGCTCATCCAATCCAGGAAATACTGGCCCAGAACGCCGGTCGGACCGACGGAACCAGCTGGTGCCAGGATGAGACGGCTGTTCGGGAGCAGGTTGGTGTTGGCCAGCAGCAGCGTACCGGCGAGGACGCGCGTCGAGCCGAAGTAGGTGTTGGTGGCGATCAACGACAGCGTGCCCGTGTAGCCGAGCTTGGTCAGGCCGCCGTCCACGTTGGCGGCGAGCACCGGTGTACCTGCGATTGCCGTGTAGATCGGGCCGCCGGCCCCCGCCAACCCAGGTTCGATCAGTTGCACGACCAGATTGCTCAGAGTGTAGCCCATGCCGGGGTTGGTCACCACAATGTTCGTGACCTGGCCGTAGGTCGCGTCGGCCGGGTTGGTGTCAATCTGGGCGTAGGCCGTGGCATTGCTGCCGCCGCCGAGGATGCGGACGATCGGGGGCGCAATGTAACCGGCGCCGCCATAAGCCACCGGGATGTTGACGATGCCGTTATTGGTCGCGCCAATTAACGACTGCGCAATGGTCATGCTGAGGTTGGTCGTGTCAATGATCGCGCCGCCGGCGTAGATGACGGCCGTGCCACCGTTGGTGAAGGTGAAGGTCGAGTTGGCCACCGCCGGCTTGAGCACGCCGCCGTTGAAGTTGAAGACGTCGTTGCTGCCGGAACCCTGCTCCACCAGCGGCGTGATGAGCGTGCCTCCGCTGAGCAGGTTGAAGATGCCGGTCGCAGCCGTGTTCCAGCCGAGCTTGATGCCGCCGCCGGTCGCATTGATCACGCCGATGCCGCCGACGCTGACCACGCCGATGCCGTTGTTCGCATCACCGGCAATGAGTCGGTTGCCCGTCTGGTTCATCGTGCCGCCCATGACGTTGATCACGCCCATAAGGCCGCCACCGCTAAAGCCCGCCGACGTGTTGTTGTTGTTGGTGAACGTGCCACCGGTCATGTCAAACTCGCCCCAAGTGGCATACCCAACGCGGAAGTTCTTGCTGGGGACCATCAAGCCGCCGCTCAGGCTGATGTAGCCGTAACCGCCCGCCGTTGCGCCGATTTGCCAATCGTTCGCGCCGGCTGTGCCGGCGACAATGCCTCCGCTCTGGTAAAGAGCACCAATGCCGTTGGCAAAGCGTCCGAGCAAATAATCGCCCGCGCTCAGATACGCGTTGTCCCGCACATAAACGATGCCGGCGCCGGAGCCGGTGCCGTCATTGATGTTGAAGTCACCAGTGCCGTTCAGGTTGGTGGCGTTGCCGCGAATGATGAGCGTGGCAATGCTTGCGCCAACGCCCGTGTCGTTGCCGACGCTGCTGCCGCTGGTGGTATTGAGGTAGGAATTGGTTTCAAGGATTGTCGTGCCCTGCTGGTAGCGCATGACATCCGCGAACGTGCCCACGACGCCGTTGCTGTAGATCAGCGTGCCATTGCCTGTCTTGAAGAACTGCTTGCCGGCGGTGCCGCTGTTGATGAGGTTGCCAGAGAAGACCACCGTCGAGTTCACGACGAGCGTGCGATCCACACCGTTGACATCCAGCGGGTTGGCCCAGGTGATGACGCCGCTGGTGGTGTTGGTGCCGAGGACAAGGGCGCTCGGATTGAAGTTGGTGCCCGCCGCACCCCACTGGATGACGCTGCCCGCGCCGCCGAGATTGATCGTCAGATTGCCGTTGGTCGTGCTGAAGCCGGCGATCGCGCCGGTAGCCTGGATCTGGCCCGGGCCAGTGCCGATGGCGCTGGTGAGCCTGCCGCCGCCGAGCACCTCGTAAACGCCGCCCGTCAGGAACAGGTTGGCCGTGCTGGGCAGGCCGATGTTGGTCATGGCCCGGAAGATGCCGCCGACGACCACCACTTGGCCCGCAAACGTGTTGTAGTTGGTGAACTGCACCACACCGAAGCTGCCCACCGGGCCGATGATGACGTTGGTGTTGCCGCCGATGGCCGACGCGAAGTCCAGCGTGCCGTTGCCGCCGCCAAGCTGGAAGAGGTTGGTGGCGCCAAACGTGGCGATGCCGAAGATGCTGTTGCCGTATGTGCTGTTGGTCCAGGGGGCGAGTTGACCGCTGTAGGTCCAAGTGCCATTGGCCGCGCCAAGGAAGGCGTTGCTGAGCTGATTGAGGCCGATGGCGACGCCCGCGATGTTGGTCAAGTTGAAGCTCAGCGCATTGGTGCTGTTGGCGCCCAGCACGACGCCGCCGAGAACCGGGGTCGCCGAGCGCAGGTTGGCCCAGTTGACAAAGTTCTGGTCAATGGCGTAGGCAGCACCTATCGAGCCTTGGGCCGCAACACTGATGTTGGCGTTGCCGGCGTAGAGAGCGTTGGTCGAACCCAGCAGCACCGCGCCCTGGCTGATCGTGGTCTGGGCGGTGTAGGCGTTGGTGCCAGTGAGGATGAGCGTGCCCCAGCCCTGTTTGGTCACGGCGTTGTTGCCCGACCCGATCACGGCGATGCCGTTGCTGACGGTTAGAGAAGAATACTGATCAATGTTGAAGATCTCGGCGAAGCTGTTGCCGAAGGTGATGGCGCGGTTGTTCAGCACCACGTTGTTGGTCACGCGCAGCGTGTCCGCGGCGTCGAGGAAGATGCCGAAGCCGGCCGCGCCGAGGTTGGAATCGCTGTTGATGTAGAGCGTGCCGCCATTGACGGTGGTGAGGCCATTGTAGAAGTTGGTGCCGGTCAAATACAGCGTGCCGGGGCCGTTCTTGATCAGGCCGGCGGGACTGGTGCTGCTGTTGAGGAGGACGCCGGCGACGATGGCCGTATTGGCGTTGACGCTGATGGCGCGCGTGAAGCCCGCGAAATCCAGGCTGTTGCTGACCACAATCGCCGCCGTCGCCGTGGTATCGTCCAGAATCAGCGTCACCGGGTTGAAGTAGGCCGAACCCCACACGCCGGTGCCGCCGTTGCCGCCGAGGTTGAGGATGATGTTGGTGCCGAAGGCGCTGAAGCCGCTGTTGCCATAGGGCATCAGGATCTGGCCGCCGCCCGTGCCGACCGCGTTGGTGATGGAGGCGCTGGTTTCAAAGACACCGCCGTTGAGAGTGAGGTTGCCGTTGGTCAGCAGGCTGAAGCCGTAGGTGGCGCGCAGGACGCCGCCGGCCACCAGGACGTTGCCGGAGAAGGTATTGGTGTTGTTCAGCGTCAGCAGGCCCGCGCCGAACTTGTCCAGCGCGATGCGGTTGGTCGCACCGTCGGCGATGACGCCGTAGATGTTGGCCGCGCCAGAGTTGGTGATGATGAGGGTGGTGTAGCCGCCATTCGTGCCGTTGTCGGTGATGATCGCGCCATAGTTGACCGTCGGCGAGCCGATAATGCTGGTGTAACCGTTGAGGTCCAGGATCGTGGCGGCGTTGTTCCCGGCAGTGTTGTTGAGCGTCATCGCGCCCAGGTTGCCGCCCAAGCCGCCGAAGGCGTAGGCCGCGCCCGCCTGCAACGTGCCGCCGTTGACGGTGACATTACCGGTGTACTGCCCGTTGTTGCCTGCCATCTGCACGACGCTGGTGTTGGTGCCTTTGACAATCGTGCCGCTGCCCGTCACGAAGCTGCTGAAGTTGGTCGTCACACCCGTCAGCAAGAACCAGATGGCACCGTTGTTCGTCACCACACCGCTGCCCATAGAGCCCCAAGCCGTGTTGGTGCCGATCTGGAGCGTGGCGCCGTTGGTCACGAACGTCCAGCCCGTGTAGGTGTTGTTGTTGGTGAACACCACCGTGCCGCCGTTGCCGATGAAGACGTTGTCGGCGAGGCCGTTGGCGGCGTTGGTCAACAGGGTGCCTATCACCAGCGACCCGTTGCCCGCGGCGGCGTTGAACCGATAGGTGTTCAGGGCCGGAGTGAGCGCGCCCCTGTAGGTGACATCGCCCACCCACGCCTTCATGCTCAGGTAGGTGTAGGCAAGATTTCCCTCCGCCGAGAAGTCCAGCGCGTTCGTGATCGTCGTGGCCCCGACGCCCATCATCAAATTGACCACGCCCGTCGGGCTGGAGGCACGCGCGTTGATAAAGTCCAGGAAACCCTGGTCCATCGCATAGGCGGATCCGACGTAGCCGGCCGTCAGCAGACCGGTGCCGAGGGTGTTGGTCACCGTCGGCGTGGTGCTGACGTTGGTCGTGTTGCCCAGCAACAGGAAGCCATTGTTGACCAGGGTATTGCCGCTGTAGGTGTTGCTACCGGTGATATACACCGCGCCCTGATTGCCGCCGTTGGCGATCACCAAGCCGCCGGGGCCGCTGATCGAGCCGTCCAGATAGATGTCCGCGCCGGCGTTGCCCTGGGGCAGGATGATGTCGTTGCTGGCCACGCCGTAGTAGTAGGTGGTCAACGGCACGGTGACCGTCATCGGGCCGGTGAAGTGGAACGTACCCGCGGAGATGGAGTTGGCGCCATTGGGGCCACCGCCGGTCGCCAGTGTGCCGCCGTTGAGCACGATGGGATTGGCAACGTTAAAGGTGACGTTGCTCCCCGGCGCGAACTCGATCATGCCGCCTTGCTGGACGGTGATCGCGCCGGTGCCCACCCCGGCCACGACGTTGCCGTTGGTGGTCGCCATGCCACTGTTGTAACCGATCATCAACAGGCCCTGATCCACAATCGTGCCGCCGCTGTAGGTGTTCGTGCCGGCGATCAGCGCCAGCGCATTCGGGCCGCTCTTGACGAACGTCACCTTCCCGCCGACGCCGTTGTCCACGATGTTGGCCGCGATCTGGTTGGTCGGGGCCTGGCCGCTGTTGTATTGGAAGTAATTGAGTTCGCCGCCCACGCCCGCCTGGCCCGCCGTCAGGGTGCCGTTGGTAAGCACTGTTGTGACGCCGCCCACGGACATCAGGCCGCCGCCCAGGACGTCCAAGGTGAAGCCGCCAAGATTGAGGGTGCCGTTGGAAAGAATCAGCGAGTAGGGAGAGCGACTGGCCGCAAGCGTGACGGCAGCGGTCGTATACACGTTGGTGGTGCTAACCCAGTTGGCATCCGAGCCGGCGCCGCCCATAAAGTAGGCGCTCCAGTTGGAAACGGTGCCCCAAGTGGAGTTGTAGGTCGCCCAGTTGGCGCCGTTGGCCGAGCTGGCGACGACGGCCCACCCGCCGATGAGGCCGTTGGTCAGCGCCGGCGCGCTGTTGAATTGAACCATGTCGCGGGCGTTCATGCCCAGCGTCGTGCCGGCGAAAGTGACCGTCACGCCGTTGCTGCGAGCCGCCTCCAGATTGTTGACCAGCAGGATGTTGGTGAAGCCGGCGCCCGCCTGACCGACGTTAAACGTGTTGTTGCCCCCCGCCAGGGTGATGTTGTTCATCTGCTCGACCGCGTTAGTCGTGACGGCGTCAATCAGCAGGTTGATCTGGCCGCCATTCATCGTCACCGGCGTGTTGTCGGCCACGCGGTTCGTGATGAGCGTCACGACCGTGTTGCTGAACGTGAGCGAGCCGCCATTATTGATGAGGATGCCGCTGGTATTGAGGATGGAGCCTGTGTAGGCGAGATCGAGCACGCCGTTGTTGATGAGCGTCGGGCCAGTGTAGGTGTAGGCGTAGTTGACGTTGACGGCGTTGGTGCCACCCGCAATGACCACCGAGCCCGGGCCCACCAGGAACGGTGTATTCGACAAGGTCAACTGCCCGGCGTTGGCACCCAGCAGCAGCGTGGCGTTGTTGCTGATATACTTGCTGGCAAACGCCGTCGTGTCCAGCAACTGGAGCGTGCCCTGGTTGATGATCGTCTGGCCGGAGTACTGGATGTTGACGCCTTGCAACTCCTGCAAGCCGCTCCCGTTCTTGGTCAGCATCAGGAAGCCCGTGCCCGTGTTGGTACTGTTGTTGTTGCGAATGTAGCCGTTGTAGGCGTAGTTCACGTTGTTGCTGATGGTCAGCATCGCGTTGTTGTCCACCCACTCGTTTTCCGAGTCCTCGATCACGCCGAAGGTGTCAAAGTTCTGGAGGCCGCCCACTGTCAGGTTGTTGCCCATCAACCTCAGATACGCCCAGTTGTTGTTGGCGCCGTAGAAGCTGACGAGCGAGTTGGGAGCGAGCTGGTTGTTGGCGGCGAGCAGGACGACGGCCAAGCTGTTCACCGACGGGAGGGTGGTCGAATCACCGATGTTCAGGTTGCCCGGAATGACGGAGCCGGTGGTGTTGCTCAGGATCAGCGCCGTGCCCTGCCGCACCAGCGTCACGCCCGTGTAGCTGTATTGGTTGGTGAAGATCACCACGCTGTTGGTGCTGACATTGTTGATTGGGTCCGGTGCGAGGATGCCGCCCGCCGGGCCGACCTGCATGTCGTAAGCGCCGGAGTAAATCTGCGTCGGGATGAACGTGCCGCCGCCGCCGCCCACGCGATAAGCGCCGTTGGCCGGGGTGAGCGTGCCGCTATAGATGGAGGTGAAGCCGTAAGCCACGCCGAGGAAGGCGTTGGAGAAGTTGCCCTGCGTGAAGTCGAAGTTGGCGGCGTTGTTCGTGGTCAACAGCAGCGTGCCTTTGAATCCGCCCGTGGCGCGCTGGCCAACCCAGGTCAGGAACGACTGGTCGAGGTCCGCGCCGCCCATGAGACCGATGCCGCTGGCGCTGTTGGTGAGCATCAGCGGGCCGGTGCCGATGCTGCTGAAACCATTGAGGTTGGTGAAGGCAATCAACAGGTCGCCGGCGTTGACGAAGGTGCCGCCGCTGTAGTTGTTGGTGCTGCCCAGGAACAAGGCACCCTGATTGAGCGTGATGCCGATCTTGCGGTTCGGACCGTCATTGATATTGCCGGCAACGGTATTCAAGGCATTGGTGACCTGGCCGCCCAGCACGATGGCGGAGACGCCGTTCGGCCAGCCGCCGAAGCTGCCGCTGTCGGTGATGATCGTGCCCGCCGCACTGTTGAGGCCGCCGGCGGCGATGCCGACGCCGTCGAGGTCCAGCGTGCCGCCGTTGACGCTGACCGCGCCGCTAATGGCCAGACCGCTGAGCTGCAGCCTGCCCGGACCGTTCTTGACCAGGACGTTGCCAATGTTATTGCCAGCGAGGACTTCCTCCACCGTGAAGGTGCTGCCGGCGTTCATGATGTCGAAGCCGCCGCTGAAGTTGGTCATGTTGATCGGGTGCGTCTCGTCAATCGAGGTCATCGCCGGATTGGAAATGGCAAGGATACCGTTGTTGAAGAAGATGGGCGCGCTGGAGCCGCCGATGTTGGCGTCGGTGGCGAACTGCAACTCGCCGGCGTTGAGGATGACGCCGTTGCCGAGCGTGTTGTTGTTGCCCAGAATCAGCGTGCCGAAGCCGTTCTTGATCAGCGAAACCGGCAGGCCGGGGTTGTAGTTGGTGCTGCTGGTGATCGCGCCGCTGATGAGGGCGGTGTTGGCGCCGACGAAGATGGTGCGGTTCAGGCCGTTGAAGTCCAGTCCGTTGGCGAGGGTCAGCAGCGAATCGGCATACACGCTGTTGAGCACCAGCGCAGCCGGGTTGAAAGTGCTGAAGGTGACGTTGGTGGGGTTGCCGCCGTTGAGGGTGACGGTCTGGTTGAGGGTGACGCTGTTGTAGGTGGGATTGATGGCGGTGATATAGGTGTTCGCCGCTATGCCCAGGCCGTAAACGCCCATGCCGACGCGCAACTGGCTGTTGTCATTGGTGGACAGCGTGAGCGTGGCGGTGTTGTTAATGGTGACGGTCATCTGCGGAGCGGCATTGTTGCTCCACACGATGGTGTCGCCATTGCCGCCCAGGTTGACGGTGATCGGCGCGCCCTGCGCGGAGAAGCCCTGCTGGCCGGCGATGCCCACCAGCGAGACGCTGTTGGTGGTCATGCCGTAGGAGTTGCCGGGGTTGTAAGGCATCAAGGCGCTGGTGAGCAGGTTGCGGGTGATGTTGCTGCTGCTCTCCCACACCGCCTCGCCAAACAGGTTGCCGGGCAGAGGATTGAAGTAACCGGCGAACGTCGTATAGCTGCCATTGACCATGATCAGCGGGCTGGCATTGGGCAGGCCGACGCCGTCCACCGCGCGCAAGATGCCGTCGAGAAGGATCGTCGGGCCGAAATAGGAGTTGGTCGCCGTCAGGGCCAGCACACCGTTGTAGTTCTTCGTCAGACCACCGTAAGCTTCCTGCGGAGCGCCCTGGAGACCGGCCAGGCTGCCGGAGGTGATCGCGCCGGAGATGATGCCGGTCGTGACGCCCACAACGTTAATCAAGCGGTTCGAGCCGTTCAGGTCAATCGGGTTCACCCATGTCACCGGATAGGAGCTCGGGTTGGCCTCGGTGCCGAAATACAGCGCCGTGGGGTTGAAGTAGGACTGGCCCCAAAGCAGCGTAGCACCGTTGCCGCCAATGTTTACCGTCAACGCGCCACCGACGCCGGCAAAGCCAGCCTGACCGGCGCCCCACTCCCCGTTGGGCTGGCCGGCGCCCCACATCTGCACCTGGCCGGGGCCGACACCCAGCGTCCGGCTGAAGGTGCCGAACGTCTCCAGCGTGCCCCTGCCACCGCCGTTGCCGTTCAGGATAAGGTTGGCGTTGGTGGAGAGGCCGACGCCTTCCACCGCGTAAGCCATGCCCTGAATCTCGATGATGCCCGTCATACCGTTGTTGTTGCCGGTCAGATAGACGTTGGCGTCACGGTCAACGCTGCCGAGGATGAGGCGGCCGGAACCGCTGATCGAGCCGGGTATCGTCAGCGTGGCCAGCACGCGGTCGGCGTCGGCGGCCACATTGAGGACGGCACCGGTGCCGATGTAGATGCCGCGGTTGGCGTTGAGCGTTATCGGTCCCCAGTTGTTCCGCAGCCAGCTATAGCCAGACAGAGCGAAGATGTTGGTGACCGGCGACACCGGCACCGCGCCCAACGACAGGTCGCTGTCAAACGACACAGCGCCACCCTCGAGTATCAGGCCACCGGAGAACGTGTTGGCCGTGCTGGCCAGGCGAAGCATGTCACCCTGGTCGTAAGCCACGTTGATCGTCGGCCAGTTGGCAATGCCGGCCACCACCACGGCGACGCTCATCGCGCCGTTGTCCACAATCGGCGAGTTGATCGTCGTGTTGGTGAGGTTCTGCCGACGGAGGTAGGTCTGGTTGTTAAGGATGAAGAAGAGTTCGTTGGTGCCGGAGGTGATGGCGCCGCCGTAGATGCCAATGTTATTGGTGCCATTCTGGGCCTGCCCCGCAACCGCATTGCCAAAGAGGATGCCGCCGCTGGTGATGACGTTCGTCGCGTTCAACGTGACGGTGTAGGGGACGGAGTTGGTGAACCTGACGCTGTTGACCGAGCCGGCGCCCGCAACATAGGCGTAACCGTTGATGGTCACGTTGCTGCCCGGCGCCCAGAACGCGTTGTTATTGACGTAGTTGGTGATGATGTTGGCATACGCGCTGTAGTTGGTGTAGAAGCCCGCGCTGTTGTACGCCGCAAAATCATTCTGGTTGTAGATCATCCAGCCGGCGATGAACGAGCCGGCGGTGAACTGGCCCGAACCCCACGTCGGGTCGGTGTTGTAGATGGCAGTGCCGCCCGTCGGCGCCACATTGAACACCGCGCCGGTGGTCCGCGTCATCGCCCCAATGGTGGAGGAAACGAAGCCGCCGAACGGCCCGTTGGTGGTATTGAGGGTGTCGTAGCCCACCAGCGTCATGTTGTTGAAGTTCTGCGTTGCCGCCCCGATGGCCGGGCCGCTGATCTGGATCATGCCGCCTTGGAACGTGAACGGCATCGTCTCGGCAATGATGTCCGTGTTCGGCGCGCCGTTGCCGGCGAAGTCCAGCCTCAGGATTTGCGGGCCGGTCTTGATGAGGTTGCCGGTGCCCGTGACCGGGAAGACCAGCACGGAGGGATTGTTGCGCGCCGCGCCGCTCACGTCCAGGATCAGCGTGGAGTTATTGGTGATGATCCCGACGCCGGGCTGGTCGCCGATGCTGCTGTTGTTGTTAACAATGCCGAGCTGCTCCTGGTATCCCCAGTCGCTCAGGATCAGAGTGCCCTGGGCCACCAGCGTCGGTCCGCTATAGTTAATGTTGGCGCCGGCCAGTTTCAGCGTGCCCACGCCATATTTGCTCAAGCCGAGGTTCGGCTCGCCAATCGGCGCCATGCCGCTGCTGTAGTCGCGGAAGTAACCATAGAACCAGTTGGCCACATTGTTGCTGACGGTCAGGATGGCGTTGGCGTTGATGACGTTGCCCTCGCGGTTTCCGATGACCGCGTAGCCCGTGCCGTCAAAGATACCGGCGACGGACTGGTTGTTGCCGTTCAAGATGAGGTAGGGATTGGCCACGCTGTTGTTGGCCACACCGGCGTCGAAGGTGATCACCGCCGTATTCGTGAACTGGTTCGGCATACCCATGATAATCGTGGGCTGCCTCGTCCCCGAAGCGGAGTTGCCATTGATCGCCGTCGAACTCTGGCCGAGCAAAATGTTCGTGGAGGTGAGCGCAAAGCCGACGGCGTTGCTCAGGTAAAGGGTGATGCCCTGCCGCACGAGCGTGGTGCCGCTGTAGGTCATCTGGTTCGTGATATACACGGTGCCCGCCGCGCCATACGGCCCGGTAATGCCGCCAATCGGCCCCAGCTCCAGATTCATCGGGCCGCCGACATCCGACAACACCTGTGTGAAGAACAGAGTGCCGCCGCCGCCGCCCAGGCGCCAGGCGTCGGTCGCCGGCGTCAGCGTGCCGGTATACAGGATGGTGCTGTTCTGCGCCACCCCCAGGAAGGCGTTGCTCAACCCCGGCAGATTGAAGTTCAGGTTGTTGGTGTTTATGTTCTGACCAAGGCTCTGCATGATCAGCGCGCCAGTGACCGGCGTGTTGGTCGCGCGGCTGCTGACCCAGTTCAGGAAGCTCTGGTCCAGCGGCGCGTAGGCCGGTCCGAGGCCGCCGCCGGCGGTCAGCGCGATGGAGCCAGTGCCGAGACTGTTGGTGGAGCCAATGAACAGGTCACCGCCGAAGATCCAAGTGCCGCCACTGTAATAGTTGGCGTAGGGGAGGATCATGGACTGGATGCTGCCGCCGCGCTGCCAATCACCAAAGGCGAACGCGACCTTACGGACGGGGCCGTCCATAATTGTGCCGGCAAAGGTGTTGGTGGTGTAGAGCGCGGTGCTGAGCACGTTGGGCAGCCAGACGGTCAGTGTGGACGTGCCCTGATTCGTCGCATTGTCCGTGATGACGCTGCCGACCGCACCAACGAGTTGCGGGATGATCGCATTGTAACCGTTGAGGTCCACCGTGGCGCCGCCGGCGATGTTCACCATTGCGGGCAAGATCACGCCGCTGTTGGCCGGATACGTGCCGATGCCGCCCAAGCCCAGCGGGCTGCCGAGCCGGACGGTGCCGTTGCTGACGACCATGCCAAAGAACGTGTTGTTGCCACTGAGAATCAGCGTGCCCGTGCCGGCCTTGACCAGCGGGTCATTCAGCTGGTCGTTGTCGAAGATCGCGCCGGTAACCATGCTGGTTGCGCTGCCGCCGACAATGATGGTCCGGTTCGAGCCGCCAAGGTTGATGTCATTGGCGAACGTCAGCAGGCTGTCGGACGTGTTGGTGTTCAACACCAGCGCCGACTGGCTGAAGTAGGTGCTGCCCCACACCAGGAAGTTTGCGTTGGTGGGAGCGCCCAGATTGATGGTGACAGGCCCATTGGTGGCGCTGAAGCCGCTGGGAGCGTTGCTGGCAAGCCACACCTGGCCGGCGCCGGTGCCGAGCGCACGAGTGAAGCTGGTGCCGCCGGGCTGGCTATAGACTTCGAACACGCCGCCGCTGAGCATGAGGTTGGCGGTCACGGGCAGGCCAATGCCGTCCGAGGCGCGGAACGTGCCACCGACAACGGCAGCCGTGCCGACGAACGTGTTGTAGTTGGTGAACCAGACCGTGCCGTTGGCGCCGGCCGGGCCAATGATGACATTGGTGGCGCCGGCAATCGCCAACCCGTAGATCAATGTGCCGTTGCCGCCGCCAAGCTGCAAGACGTTGTCAGCGGCAGCCGTACCGGTGCCGAAGATGCCGTTGGCGACTGTGCTGTTCGTCCAGGCGCTGAGCGCGCCCATATAGGTCCATGTGCCGTTGGCCGCGCCAAGGAAGGCGTTGGTGGTCATCGCCAGGTTGAAGTTCAGGTTGCTGTCGCTGAAGCTGGTCAGGACGATGCCGCCGTTGAAGTTGGTGTCGGCCTGCTGGGCCTTCATGCTGACCCAGTTCACGAAGCTCTCATCAAGCGTGTTAATGGTGCCGATGGACGCCGACTGGCCAGTGGCGCCGTTGATGCCGCCGTTACCGATCGGGAACATAGTGGGATCCACGAGGAGCGTGCCGGCGGAGAGAATGGTGGGCCCGGTATAGGTGTTGCCGCCGCTGCCGTTCGCCGGATCCAAAATCAGCGTGCCTATGCCTGCCTTGGTGAGCATGCCGCCACCGCTGACCACGCCGGTGATTGTGAGAGTGGAATAAGGATCCACCATGATGACGGCGTTGGAAGCGCCGTCCACAACGGCACGGTTGAGCGTGAAGCTGTTGGTCACGCGCAGCATGGGCACAGAGTTGACGGCGGTGTTGGTGAATGTGAGCGTTGCGCCGGGGAGACCGAGGTTGGCGTCGCTGTTGATGTAGAGCGTCGTCGGATTCGTCGCCGTGCCCATGGCGACCGGGCCGCCGGCAATCGTAAAGCCGCCGGTCACGAAGTTCGTGGCCCACGGGGCGAGGAGGCCGGCGTTGACCGTGACGGTGCCGGTGAAGTTCATCGACGAAGTTACGTAGAGCGCGCCGTTGCCCTCCTTGGTGAGCGCCGCCGCACCGCTGCTGCTGTAGATGCCGCCGGTGATGATGCTCGTGGAGCCGCCGACGTAGATGGAACGAACGGCGTTGTTGAGGTCAATCGGGTTCAGGAACGTCAGGACGTTGTTGGTGGTGCCCTGGTTGAGTTCCAGCACGGTCGGGTTGAAGAACGGCGTGCCCCAGACCACGGGGGCGGACGCGCCGCCGAGGTTGATGATGACGCCGGTGGTGGTGTAGGCGCCGCTGAAGACCTCGAAACCGTATTGGCCGTTCGGGCTGAAGCCGTTGGTGCCACCCGCGAGGATTTCCACCTGCCCACTGCCGTTGCCGAGCGCGTTGGTGAAGTTCGCGCCGGTCTCGAACACACCGTTGTAGGAGAGCGTCAGGTTGCCGTTGGTGGGCAGGCCGACGCCGTAGGTGGCGCGCAGGATGCCGTTGGTCACGAGCGTGCCGCCGCTGTAGGCGTTGTTGCCGGCCAGCGTCAATGCGGAGGCGCCGTATTTGGTCAGGGTCAGGCCGGTCTGCGCACCGTCGCTGATGATGCCGGAATAAGTGCCGTTCGCGCCCTGGCTGATCAACAGCATCGTGTAACCGCCGTTGGTGCTGTTGTCGGTAATGCGGGTGCCCAACTGGCCGTTCAAAGCACCGATCTGCAGGCCGTTCTGACCGTTCACGTCGAGCACGCCGGGGAAGTTATAGAAGTTGCCGGCAAAGTTGGCGACCGCGCCGTTGTTGACGGTCATTCCGCCCGTGCCGAAGGCATTGGTCGTGCCGGCCTGCAGCGTGCCGCCGTTGATGGTAGTGCCGTTGGCATACATGTTGTTGGCCGTGACAATCACCAGGTTGGTGCCGTTCTTGACGAGGTTGCCGCCGCCGTTGATGTAGTTGATCAAGGTAAAGGTGTCGATGCGGTCAATTACGATGGTGCCGTTGTTGGTGACGGCGTTCATGCCATTGTTGGCGAAGGCGGCGGTGGCGCCGTTGTTGCCCAACGTGCCGGAGGCCGTGTTGGTGCCGAGCTGGAGCGTGCCGCCGCTGTAGATGTAGGTGAAACCGGTGTAATCGTTGTTGTTGGTCAGCACCACGACGCCGGTCGGGCCGATGGTCAGGCTGTTGGTGCCGGTCAGGTAGCTGCCCACGATCAACGCGCTGCCGTAGAAGCCCCCGCCGTTGAAGCGGTAGTTCGCGTTGGCCGGTGTGAGGTTGCCATTGTAAGTGACCGAGCGTCCCGGCGCCGGCGCCAGATACGTGTTGGTCAGGCTCAACAGCGACGACCAGTCCATGTTGTTGGTGCTGTTGACCAGCATCGCCAGGTTGACCGACGCTCCCGTCGCCACCAACTGCTGGTTCAGGTAGTTGGCGAAGTTCTGATCCACCGCGTTGGTCGGGCCGATGAGGCCGCTGTTATAGGCCAGCGGGCCGGTGCCGAGGGAGTTGGTCGTGCCGAGGAACAGGTAGCCGCCGTCCAGGATCGTGCCGCCGCTGTAATTGTTGGAGGCTGTCAGGAACACCGCGCCGCCGCTGCCAGCGGTGGTGACGCGCACTCCACCCGTGCCGGTCACCGCGCCGTCGAGATAGAGATCGTTGAAGGCGTAGCCGGCACCCAGGGTGGTGTTGGTCGCACCCGTGACGTTGATCGGGCCGGTCAGGTGCTGGTTGCCGCCCTGCGCATAAACGTAGCCGCCGTTCAGGTTGATCGCGTTGGTGATGTTATAGGTCATGCCCGTGATGACCGCAGCGCCCGAACCGCCGAACCGCAATGTCGCGCCGGGCTGGATCGTCACCGTGCCGCTGCCCAGCGAATTGGGACTCTCCGTATAGGCGTTGTCCGCGCCAAGATACAATATGCCGTTGGCGATGATGGTGCCGCCGCTGAAATTGTTGGACATGAACTCCATGATGACGTTGCCCGGGCCATTCTTGGTCAGGAGCACCGGCGCGAGCGTGCCGTTGATCATGTTGTCCGAGATGCCATTCCTAAGGTAGAGGTTAGCGCCGGCGGTGGTCATGCGGCTGACCACCAACTCGTTGACACCTACGTTGCTGCCCGTGGTCATCCAGCCGCCATACATGATGAAATTGTTGCCGGTCACCGTGTCGTCGAGCAGGCCGCCACCGGCAATGTTCAAGCCGTAGCCGGACAGGTTCAGGTAGCCCGTGGCGTTGACATAGGCCTGGACGGCCAACGTGTAGTTGGTGCGGTTGCCCGTCAGCCAGATGGTGTTGTTGTTGCCGATAATCTTGATGTTGTTGGTGGACGTCCACGCAGCGGCACCCAAGCCTGCGGCGTTCAGGTCGGAGCTGTTCTGGTTGTTCGCAACAAAGTAGTTGCTCGTCCCAGACGTGGGATTGTAGTTGGAGATGGAACCGAGCGTTCCGTTATAGGTGGCGAAATCCCACTGACCGGTGCTGTTGACATACATCCACGGGGCGATGATGCCGTAGGTCGGGTTCGTGAGCGCCGGATTGACAAACCGCACGATGTTGGACACGCCGCCGATGCCCCTGCCGGTGAAGCCGAGGGTGGCGCCGACCGCGCGGCTGAAGTTGGTGAAGGCGAGGATGTTGGTGCTCGTGCCCGGAACACCACCAATACTCTGGCCGAGGCCGATGATGCTGCCGCCAGCGGCCACAAAGAGGTTGCTGATGCCCTCGTAGTAGTAGCTGGTGCCAACGTCGTTGGTGAACAGGAACACGCCGCCGGCCATTCTGAGGGTGGCGTTATCGTTGATGCGGTTGGTGTTGTTGGCGCCCGCATAGTTGAAGACTGAGAGCGTGGCGCCGGCGTTGACGGTGATGCTGGTCGAGCCGGTGAGCGCGCCGAGGGTGTTGCTCAGCATCACGTTGGCGCCGGCATTGAGCACCACCGGGCCGGTGAACGGCTGCGCGTTCATGATCGTCAGTGTGCCGGCGGCAACGCCCGCGGGGTTGCCGTAGGTGAGGCCCATCTTCACGTTGGGACCGTCGGTGATATAGAGCGTGCCGCTGAGCGAAACGTTGCCTGCGACGTTGCTCAGGAACAGCGTGCTTTGGCCGTTGTTGGCGCCGTTCAAGCTCCTGTCGGTGATGGTGCCGTTGGCGCCGAAAATACCGCCGATGACGGCGTTGGTGCCGAAGAGATCCAGCGAGCCGCCGTTGTTGAGCGTCAACGTGTTCGTCATGCCCAGCGAGGTGAGCTTGCTGACGCGCACTGTGCCGGCGTTGATGACCACGCCACCGGTAAGGAGGTTTGTGTTGCCCAGCACCAGCGTGCCCAAGCCATACTTGGAGAGCGTGCCGGGACCGGTCAGGAGGTCGTTGACCGTCAAGACAACGCTGGTGATGGTGTCGAAGCCGCCATTGAAGGTAAGGCCGGCGTTGGTATTGATCGGATGGCTGCCGAGACCGGTCACCCTGGCGTCGGCAATCTGGAGGATGCCGCCCATGAAAGTCAGCATGTTGGTGCCGTTGCCGAGGCTGTTGAGGTTGGTGATGCTGATCTCGCCCCCGCCGAACATGATGCCGCCGAGGAAGTCGTTCGTGGTGCCACTCAGTGTGAGGACGTTCGTGCCGACTATGTAGATGCCGCCGTTGCCGGTAATGTAGCCAGCATAGGTGGAGTTGTTGGTCTCGCTAATCATCAGCATGGCGCTGTTGGTGAGGATCACCTCACTGTTGACGTCGCCGACGAGCGGCCCGATGGCCGAGCCGTTGCCGGAGAGCCATGCGTTGGGCACCACCTGCTGGTAAATCTGGTTGATGCCGCCGTTGGCCATCGTCACGGTCAAGGTCACGCCATACGGAGCGGTGTTGTTGGCATCGTAAACGACGATGCTGTGAGGGCCAACCGTCAAATAACTCGTGATATTGTTGGTGGAGGTGCCATCAATCCAAAGATTTGCGGAGTCGTCAATGTTGGCGGTGTAGAACGTGTAGTAGCCGTTGGTCGGGATGTTGACCGTGCCCGACCAGTAGGCGACCGCGTAGTTTGTGCTCTGGTAAGGCAGCGGGGCGGTGTTGCGATAATCAAAGACGTTCGTAAAGCCGCCGAAATAGAGCTGGCTGGCGTTGTTGGTCGCCATGAAGTTCTGCAGGCCCATGAAGCTGGGCAGGCTGTTCGTCGTCCACGGCACGTAGCCGCCGGCAACGAAACTCCGGCCAATGAGGCCCTGTGCGCCGTAGACCGTGACCGTGGCGCTGTTGAGCGTCAAGGTGCTGTTGAGCACGGCGTTGTTGCTGAGAACCAGCCTGGAGCCGGGGGAAACCAAGGTGCCGCCGTTCCAGCGCGTGTCGTTGGCAATCACGAACGTGCCCGGACCGGTCACCGTCAGCGCGCCCGCCGGAGCAATGGAATTCATCGTCTGCAACGTCTGCTCACCCGCAAAGCCCGTAATCGTCAGCGTATCGCCCGCGCCTTGGACGTTCACGATGCTGTTGCTGGTAACGGTCAGGCCGACGGGCAGCACGGGACTGGTGCCCAGCGTCTCCCGCAACGTGCCGCCGGACATGGTCAGCCAGTTGGTGCCGGCGCCGCTGTTGATGCCGAGAGCGCCGCTGCCGCCGACCTCAAGCGTGCCGGCGTAGTTGGTGGTTCCGCCGGTGTAGGTATTGTTGCCGCTGAGGATCACCGTGGTGCCCGTGCCGGCGCCGGCGAGGCTCAACGCACCGGGGCCGGAAATCGTGTTGGTCAGCGTCACGGTCCTGCCAGCATCCAGGTTCATGTAGCCACCACCGATGCCGAGGAAGAACGGCCGGTTGGTGAACGTGAGCGAGCTGGAAACACGCAACGCACCGCCGCCCGCGAGTTCGAGCACGCTGCCGGCCGCGCCCAGCGCGTCGCCGCTGATGTAGAGCGTGCCGCCGCTGATCAGCGTGCCGCCGGTGTAGGTGTTCGTGTTGGCGATGTTGTCGGCGGAGAGTTGCAGCGTGCCCAAGCCCGCCTTGAACAGCGTGCCGGCTCCGGAGATGGCATTCGTGTAGATGACGGTCGAATTCGCGTCAATGCTGAACGTGCCGCCAGCCAAGCCGAGCACGGACGGATGATTGTTGATGGTGAAGTTGTTGCTCGCCTCCAGCGTGCCGCCGTTGAACGTTAATATGCTGTTGGTCACACCGAGGCTGGTGTTACTGCCGCCGACGGGGCTGTCGCCGAAGATGTAGAGCGCGCCGGCGTCAAGGAAGGTGCCGCCACTGTAGGTGCTGTTGGTGTTGACCATCGTGAACGTGCCCGAGCCGGACTTCGTGAGCGAGACCGCCGCGCCGTTGTTGATGATGGCCGCGGAGTTGGTCATCGTCGTGTTCGCCGTTGACACGATGACGATCAGCTCGCTGGCGACGTTGGTCGCGCCCGCCGTCAGGCTGCCGTTGGTGATGAACCCGCCCGAATTCACCAGCAGGCCGCCGCTGAGGAGAGCCAGCGTGCTGTTATTGAGGTTCACCGTCCCGCCTGCCTGGATGTTCAACGAGTTGTTCTGCGCGGTGGTGCCGCTGGCGCTGGAGGCCGTCGTCGCGGTGTTCACCTGCACGTTGGTCGTGGCGTTGCCCGTGGCTCCCACGGCGGTCACGTAAACAGCCCAGTTGGAGAGGCCGTTGATGTTGGCGTTGTAGGTGGCCCAGTTGGTGCCGACGGTCGCGTAAGGCAGGATGCCATTCACCAGCGCCGGAGCCGCAGTGAACCGCACGATGTTCTGGTAGTTGGAGAGGGTGTTGGCCACGATGTTCAGCGTCGCGCCCGCGGTGCGGTTCAGCGCGTTGAAGACCAGCAGGTTCGTGCCGTTGGTGGCCGACTGCATGGAGGCGAGCGTGTTCATGCCCGCCAGCACGTTCAGGGCGCCGTTGCTCTGCACGTAATACGCCGAGCCGCCGTCGTTGGTGAAGCTATACATGGCGCTGGTGAGCCAGATCGGGGCGTTGGCGGTCAACCGGTAGGCGTTGGTGGTTGTCGCCGTGTTATTCAGGATCAGCGACGCGCCGTTGAGGGTGACGTTGGTGGTGCCGTAGAGCGCGCCGAGCGGGCCGCCCAGCGTGACGACCGTGCCGGTGTTGAACAGCGTGTTGCCGGTGTAGGTGTTGTTATTGGTCAGCGTCAACGTGTCGCTGCCGTAGGTCGTCAGGCTCATCACCCCGCCGTTGACGCCGTTGCTGATGACGCCGCCGAAGCTGCTGGTGTAGAGGTTGCTGAAGATGATGGTGTTGTTGCCACCGACACGGTTGTCCGTGATCGCGCCGCTGGTGAAGTAGAAGTTGGTGTTCAGGATCAGCGAGTAGCCGTTCAGATCCAGCGTGCCGCCCACGATTTCGAGCCACTGGGTCGGGTTGAGGCCGATGTTGAGCGCGTTGGGGTTGGCAATCTGGAGCGTGCCGCCGGCAATGATGGTGCTGCCGTAGTAACTGTTGCTGCCGGTCAGCGACACCGTGCCGGAGCCATACACGGAGAGGTTGCCAACGCCGCTGATGGAGTTGGAGATGGTGAAGACGTTCGCCGGGTTGTTGATGTCGAAGCCGCCGTTGAAGGTGGACCAGTTGACGACATTGCTGTTCAGGTTGGTGATCGTCGTGCCGAGAATCTGGAGAAGACCGCCCCAGAACGTGAGCGAGCTGCCCGCGCCACCGATGTTGCTGAGGGAGTTGATGCCGACGCGGCCGCCGCCGAGGATAAGGCCGCCGCTGAAGCTGTTGCTCATGCCGCCCAGGATCAGGGCGTTGGTGCCGATCTTGTAGAGCCCGCCGACGGAACCGTTGTCCGTGATGAAGCCGTTGAAGGCAGCGTCGTTGGTCTGCACCACCATCAGCGTGGTGTTGCTCAGGATCAGCATGCTGTTGGCGTCGCCGCTGAGCGAATAGACCGCCGGGCCGGAGCTGAGCATGGCGTTCGGCATGCGCACATACCCGTTGGCTCCGGGCGTCTGGACGTTGATCTCGACGCCGTAGCCACCGGCGCCCTGGCCGAATGTGATGACGATGGTGTGCTTGCCCGCACCCAACGTGATGGAGCCGCCCTGCCACGCGCCGCCGGTGTTGGAAACCACATTTGTGCCGTCAATGATCAAAGTCTCTGGATCGTCACCGATCATCTGGAAGTTGTAGGTGCCCGATGTCGGCGCGTTGAACGCGCCCACCCAGCGGCTCTCGAAGTTGTAGGGCGTGCCGCTCGGAGGCGCGAGACCAAACGTTCCCGGGAAGTATTGGTTCGGCGGGCCGCTGCTCGAGGAGAAATCGAAGTTCGTGGTGGAGCCGTAATAAGGCTGGCTGCCCTGGCCGGCGAGGTTGATGTTGCCAATCGCGGCGGGGTTGTATGCCGCGAAGTGACTCTGCTCACCCACAATGTTGTTAAGGTTCGTGACGTTTTGACCGACCAGGTAAAACTCGCCGACCAGGCCGCCCGCGCCGCCGACGGCGATGGCGGTGGAGCCGTTGGTAAGCGCCAGCGCGCCGTTGAGCACGGCGTTGGAAAGGATAACAGAGCCGCCGGCGCTTACATAGACGCCGTTGCTGTTGTAGTAGTTGCGGTCCAGCACCAGCGTACCGCTGCCCGAATTCTGGATCGTGCCGAGACCGGTGGTGAAGTTGGTGTAATAAACCGTGCCGGGCTGGTTAAACGCCAGCGTCCCGTTGACAAGAACCGGCCCGAGGCCGACCGTGCCGCCCATGGCGGTATTGGTGCCGATCTGCAGGGTGTTGCCGGCAGCGATGGCGGTAATGCCGTTGTAGCTGTTATTGTTCGTCATTATCACCGTGCCGGAAGAGTAGCTGGGCGGTGGCGCAATAAACTGGGTATTGGTGTAGCTGTTGCCGGCAAACGGGCCGATGGTGAGGTTGGTGTAGCTGCCCACAACATTCGGCCTGCCGCCAATGAACTGCGTGAAGTAGAGCGTGCCGCCGCCGCCGCCCAACTGCACGTTGTTGGCCAGCGGGATCACCGAGTTGGTGACAATGCTGTTGGTCCAGGCGCCGAGGAACGCGCCCGGCGTCTGGCTGAGGTCCACCGTGGCGCCGTTGGCCGTGAGCGCAATCACAAAGGTGTTCGTGGACGTCGTCACCCGGCTCAGCAGCGCATTGGGATCCACGGTGTTGGTGACCATGACGACGACGTTGCTGAGCATCACCGAGCGGTTGATGCCACCGAGGGCGTCCAAGTTGGTGAAGATGAAGTTGCCGCCGCCACCGATGAGCGTGTTGCCCGTGTAGCTGTTGCTGGCGAGCATGATCAGGTTGCCCTGGCCGATCTTTATGAAGCTGCCGGAGCCGGTTATGGCAACCGTGTTCGTGAAGGTCATGTTGGTCTCCACGTCGAAGCCGCCGTTGAACCCGGACCAGTTGATGGTGTGTGTGCCGAGGCTGATGACAGAGTTGGTGGAGAGTTGGAACAAGCCGCCGCTGAAGGTCATGAAGCTGGCCGCGCCGCCGATGTTGAAGTCGTTGGTGGCGATCAACTCGCCGCCGCCAAGGACGACGCCAGCGAAGGTGTTGGTGCCGGTCAGTGTCAGTGTGCCGCTGCCAAGCTTGGTCAACGCGCCGCTCACATCGGCCACGAGGAGGGGTGCGCCGACGATGCCGGTGCCCAGGACCGCGCCCGCGCCGCCGCCACCCAAGAGCGTCACCGCGATCGTCGACGGGGTGGTGTAGCCCATGCCGGGGTTGGTGATCACGATGTTGGTGATCATCCCATAGGTCGGGCTGTTGATGTTGCTGTCAATCTGCGCAACGGCGGTCGCGTTGCTGCCGCCGCCGCCGGTAATCATCACGAGGGGCGCGCCGATGTAGTTGGTGCCGCCGAAGATGATCGGGATGTTGGCGATGCCATTGCCGTTGCCACCCGCGCCGCGGAGGTTCTGGACGATGGTGATGGTGTTGGTGCCGGAGTCAATGAACGCGCCGTTGTTATAGATGAACGCCGTGTCCAGACCCTGCATGAACTGCGTGGTGCTCGCGCCGGCCACCAGCGTGCCGCCGTTGAAGTTCAGGAACGCGCCGCCGTTCGTCTGGCTCTTCAGGACTGTGTTAGCCTGCAACGTGCCGCCGATGAGGTTGACGATGCCGGTCTGGCCGCCGGTAACGGCAAAGGCCAGGTTATTGCTGATGACCATGCTCCCGCCAGTGGTCACCGTCAACTCGCCACGCCCGCCTGCGGCACCGCTGCTGCCGCCCACGCTGACCTGCGCCGCCGACACGAATTGGCCGCCGGCAAGATAAACGACGCCGGTGCCGGTGCGGCTGATGTCGAAGTTGCCGTTGTTGACCTGATAAACGCGGCCTCCGTATTGCTGCATCATGCCCCAGCCGGCCGTGCCGATATGTGTGTACCCGGCGTTGGTCATCGTGCCGCCGGTCACTTCGAGATATCCGTAACCATTCGCCGAAGGCCCGCCGAACTCGGAGTCAGCGCCACTGCCGCCCATATTGTAAATCGTGCCGCCGCGCAGGTAGACCGCGCCCACGCCGCCGGCAGCCTGGCCGACGCGCAAAGTCCCCTGGAACATCGCATTATCCTGAACCTGCATCACGCCCCTGGCCGAGGTGCCAACATACACGTAGCCGGCAAAGTTGCTGCTCGAGAGACCAGCGTTGCCCATCAGCTTCAACACCGACGTAGGCGTGCCGGTGGCGGAAACGGCGGCGAGAGCACCGTTTATAACGCTGGTCGAGTTGGTGCCCATCTGGATGATGGTGTTGCTGAGAATGAGCGTGCCGGCGTTGACGGTGATGCCGTTCGTCAGCCAGCCCACGGAGTAGCCGCTGTTGGTGATCGAGCCGCCCAGATTCGTTATGATGCTCGGGTTGGAATTCGCCACGGAGGCGTTGTTCAGGATCAGCGTGCCCGCGCCGTCCTTGACCAAGCTGCCCGCGATGTTGCTGCCCGTGACGTAGCCGCCCACGATATAGGTGAAGTTGGTGCCGTCCACCTGGATGGCGGACCCCGCGTTGGTGAGCAGGAACGGCCGCAGCGTGGTCATCGTGGTGGTCGCCACCAGCGCCCCGCTCGGCGCCGGTATGGAGTTGCTGACCTCCAGGGTGCCCTGGCCGATGTTTACGAAGACGCCGGGAGCGGAGAGGTTGTAGTCATTGGTAACCAGCAGGTTGCCGCCGTAGATGTAGGTGCCGCCGGTGTAGTTGTTGGACCCGGCGAGTGCCACCACGCCCCCGCCGCCCTTGTAGAAGCCGCCCGGCGTCACCAGCGTGTTGGTGAAGAAGAGGGTGTTGCCAGCCGTCACGTCGAAGCCGCCGTTGAACGTGGACCAGTTGATGACGTGGTTGCTGAAGAATCCAGCGCCGTTCGGGCCGTAGGCGGTGAGGAACGCGCCAGTGACCTGGAGCATGCCGCCGCTGAAGTTCAGGGTGCTGCCCGGGCCGCCGATGTTCCAATCGTTGGTCACGCCCAAAGAGCCGGCGTAGAGGATCGTGTTGGTGAAGGTATTGCTGCCGGACAGAATCACCGTGCCGAAACCCAGCTTCCCCAACGGACCGGTCCCGCCAAAGCTATTCAGCAGGGTGACGACGGTGTTGTTGCTGGCGTCCAGGAACATCTGCGCGCCGCCAATGTCGTTGAAGACGATGTTGGTGTTCACACTAATGGGGAAGTTGGTGGTCGGGAGGTAGTAGCCCATGTTGCTGAAGCCCAGGATGCCGCCGTTGAAGTTGACGATGGCCTGGCCCCACGGGTTGGCGTTGGTGAGACCGGTGACGCTCAGCCGGCCGCCGTTGAGGTTGATGATGCCCGTGCTGGCCACGTTGCCGCTGTTCATCACCACATTGCCGGCGTTGACGACAGCGTTGTTGAGAATGGTCCAGACGGCGTTGGTGTTATAGCTGGCCATGCGAATATCACCGCCGGTGATATTGGCAATGCCGTTGCTGGCGATCAGGTTGGTGACGCCGCTCATCGTGTAGCCCGTGGCGGTGAAGACGCCGGTCATGCCGGTGACGAGGTTGTTGGTGCCGTAGTTGGTTCCCGGGGCGTTGCCAATGATCAGGGTTCCGTTCCCACCACCGATGTTGCCCTGGACGTTCATCAAGCCGCCCGTCACCACCAGCGTGCCATTGGAGAAGATCAGCACGGACGTATCCGTGATCGTGCCGCCACTGGGGATGTTGGTGGTCGTCCAGGCCGACACGAACGTGCCGTTGGCAATGGTCATGCCGCCGATGGTGAGCACCCCAAGCGCATTGGTGCCAAGGTTGGTCATCGTGAGCATGCCGGAACCGATCTGGTTCAGCGCGCCCGTGCCCACCAAGACGGAGCCGTAAACAAGGGCGTCCGAGCGGTCGAACGTCAGGCCGCCGTTATTGTTGATGACGTAGTTGTAGGCGTTCTTGACTGCACCGACAGCGCTGTTGGTGCCTATTTGCAGCGTGCCGTTGGTGATGGTGATCGAGGCCGCCGCCGTGAGATCCCCATCGAGGATGACTGTGCCGCCGCCGCCGTAGCCAATAAAGAGGTTCGTGGCGCCGCCCGGCAGTGCGAAATAGGGCAGGTAGATTGTACCGCCGCCACCGCCAAGGTAGATGTTGGCCCCTACCGGGGTCAGCGCGCCAATGTAGGTCGCGAAGGTGTTCGGGGCCGCGCCGAGCGAGAGGGTGCTGAAACCGGCCATACTGATGGCTTCACTACTGTTGTTGGTCAACGCAATGGCGCCCGTGGAAGCCGCGGCAATCTTGCCGCTGCCGAGCCAGCCCATCACGGTGTTGAAAGCGCCGCCGGCCAGCAGCGCGCCATTGGTGGTGATGCCGATCGAGCCAGAGGACGGCGTGTTCATGAACAGCGCGTCGCCGGAGTTGATGTAGGTGTTGCCGGTGTATTGCAGGTTGGTGCTGGTGATCACCATCACGCTGACCCCTGTCAGGCCACCCTGGACAACGGTGCCGTTGCCAAAGATCGCGTTGGTGAACGAGAAGTAATCATTCCGGTCGAACACCAGCGTGCCGAGGTTGGTGATGATGCCGGCCACGGACCCCATGCCGGCGCCGATGCCGATTTGCAGCGTGCCGTTGCTGATGATGGTGGGGCCCTGGTAGGTGTTGTTGCCGCCGAGGGCCAGCAAGCCGGCGCCCATTTTGACCAGATCGCCACTCTGCGAGTTGGTGCCAAAGCTGAACGAGCCCAGCTGTGCCGGCTGGAGGGCCCCGCCGCCCGCCAGAGTGATATTCAGGACGTCGTTGGACTGGTAGCCGTAGCCCGCGCTGGTAATGACGATGTTGGTAATCTGGCCATACTTCGCGTCGCCCGGCGTCAGATCCACCACTGCCATCGCGGTCGCGCCCGTGCCGCTGCCGCCGGTGATATAAACGAGCGGCGTGCCGATGTACCCGAGACCACCGTTGGCGATGGCGATGTTGGTGAGGCCGTTGCCCACCGGCGCGGTCAAAGCCGGGTAGATGTTGATGATGTTGGTGCCGGAATCAATGAACGCGCCACCTTGGTAGATGGTGACCGCGGTCATGAAGTTGGAGTTGATGAAGAGCGGGCCGAGCGTGGTGCCGTTGGAGGCCTGGAGCATGCCACCGTTGAAGTTCAGCAAATTCAAGCCGCCCGGGTTGGCCTTGATCTGGTTGGCGATCACCAGACCACCGCTCAAGATGTTGATGATGCCGGTGCCGGTCGAGCCGCTGCCCGACATATCAATCGGCACGCCGGTGGACATCGCCACATTGAGCACGCCGAGGGCGCCGTTGGTGCCCCCGCCGATGTTCACCTGGCCGTAGCCCACGACGTTATAGCTCAAGCCGAACGCAGTTCCGGCCTGTAGATACTGGCCGCCAAACAGGTTCAGCTCGCCCCTGCCGCCGGCGGCGTAGCCCATCAAAGTGTAGGTTCCGTTGCTGACGACGCCACCCAGCACATCCACGACACCCACGCCCGCGCCTTGCCCGTAGTCCATGCGTTGCCTGTCGATCAACATGCCGCCGGTGATCCGGTAGTAACCGTAGCCGCCGTTGAGGCCGACATTGAAAGCGCCGTCACCGTCACTGCCCAAGGCCGATTCATTGATAATGCCGCCTGTTTGATAGATCGCGCCGGCCACGCCCGCGCCATTGCCGATGTAGAAGCCCGCCTGTCCGCCGCCGGTCGCCACCGTGACGTTGGACGCGATGTTCATCACGGCGCGCGAACCGGCCGTGGCACCCACCTGGATGTTCGTGGTGCTCGTCAGAATGCCGTTGACGTTCAGGACACCGTAGTTGTCCACAATCAGCGTGGCGCCAGCGATCGAGTTGGTGCTGGTGGAGGCCATCGTCACCGTGCCACCGCGGACGGTAAATGGCGTTGCGCTGGCGAAGTTATTCATGTTGTTCGTGAAAATGACCGTGCCGGAGTTGGCGTAGAAGGAGTTGATGTTGTTGGTGCTGGCACCAAAAACAACCGCGCCGGAGCCGGCGCTGTCCACGGTCACTGTCAAAGTGCCCACGCCGTTGCTGGCCAGCGGCGTAAGGTCCGTCAGGGGGTTGGCGGAATTGTTGATGAAGACAAGCTCGCCGCCCACGAAGTTGGACGCGCCCGCGCTCAGGAAGCCGTCGTTGTTGTTGGCGCCGAGCGTCAGGCCCAACGAGCCGGGCGCGAGCAGGATGGGGCCGTTGGTGGCCACCATCAGCAGCCGGTTGCCGTTGAAGCCCACCGTGGCGCCGGCATCGGTGTTGTTGGCGACCATGCCGTAAATCATGGTCGTCTGGCTGTTCAGCGTAATGCTACCGCCAGTGCCCGCCGTGATCCGGACCACCTGGCTGCTGTTGTTCTGGATGACCAAGCCACCCGTGATGTTCGAGTAGCCGGTGAAGGCGACCAATTGGAAGTTGCCGTTGATGTTGGTTTCCGCCGCGAGGTCCGCGCCGTTGATGGTGAGCAGGGCGCTATTGAGTCCCATGACGCCCGCGCCGTTGTTCGTGCTGCTGGTGACGATAGCGCCGTTGACCGGCAGAATGACGTTCACCACTTCCGCCCCCGGCGCGCGAGAGATGGCGCCGACGTTGACGACCACGCTGCCGCTGGTTCCATTGCTCACCACGAGGTTCGGCACGCCGCCCGCCGCGCCGGTGGCAACGCCCTCGATCAGGCCGTTGAACGTCTGGGTCGTCACGCCGGCATTGTTCTGGCCCATGACCAGGAACTCGCCGCCGTTGAGAGTCAGCGAGTTGACGTTGCTGATGATGTTGCCCAGCGAAAGCGCCGGTTGGGTGTAATCCAGGACGAACAGGCCGTTATTGAGTATCACGCCGCCGGTCAGCGTGTTCGTATTGATGAACGTCAACGAGCCATAACCGTCCTTGGTAACGCCGCCGCTGTTCCCAACGAGGCCACTGACCACGGTCGTGCCAAAGCCGCCGAAGGTCAACATGTAGGCCGTGCTGTTGCTGTAGATGCTGCCCGTGATATAGAGGCCGCTGTTGGTATCGGCGTTGATACGCGCGGCGCTGGCAATGGTGATCTGGCCACCGACGACGTTGCTTCCAGCGGTGTTGCGCAATGCGCCGTCGCCGCCCGCGACGTTGGCGCCCAACGGTGCAAACGCGCCGCCGCCGTTAAGCACCAGCGGCTGGCTGAGCGCGACAATGCCGCCGGTCAGTTGCAATTCGCCGCCGGCCAGCACCGTGTTCACGCTGCCGACAATGGTGCCGTTGGGCATCACCATATATCCGCCGGGCGCCAGCGCGTTGCCGCTGCTGATCTGTAGCACGCCGCCGGCGATCGTCAGGTTTTGCAACTGGTTGCTTCCGGCGAGCAGCAGCGTGCCCATGCCCAGCTTGGTCAGCGTGCCACCACTGACGATATTGCTGCTCACTGTGAAGACCATGCCGTTGTTGTTGACGTCGAGGCCGCCATTGAATCCGAAGCCGGTGGCACTATTGGTCCAGTTGACCACCAGATTGTTGAGGTTGCTCATGCTCAGGCCGTGGACCTGGAGCACGCCGCCGCTGAAGGTGAGGGACTGGCCGATGCCGCCGACGTTGGCCTCGCTGCCGATACTCAGCGTGCCGTTGCTAAGGATGGCGCCGCTGAAGGTGTTGGCCGCGAACAACGCCAGCAGGCCCGGTCCGGTCTTCTCCAGAACCGCGTTCGGCGCGGTGCCCACGATCACGTTGGTGATAGAGAGCGCCCCATTGGCATCCACGCTGAACGTGCCGCCGCCGGCGTTCAGCGTCAGCGACCGGGCCGAGTTCCATACGGACATGGCTTTGCCGACTTCCAACCCGCTGCCATTGGTGAAGACCAACCCGTTGCCGCTCGCGCCCAAGTTGAAGTCGTTGGTGACGTAGAGCAGGCCGGAGTTGACCGCAATGGTGTTGGTGAAAGTGTTGGGGGCCGTCAGCATGACAACGCTCAACGGATTGCCGTTGGTCGGACCGATGACCACGTTGGTGGTGCTGCCGATGGCGTTCGTGTAGGTCAGCGTCGCGGAGCCGCCGCCCAAGCGCACGATGCCGTCGAGCCAGCTCACCTGGCCGCTCATCGTGGCTCCCGCGCCGGCCGCGCCGAGGAAGGCGTAGTTCATGGCGAGCGTGTTGGTGGTGCCCAAGCCAAGGACCACCGCGTTCGAGTAGTTGGCGCCAAACTTGGCGAAGAACCAGTTCAGGAAGTTCGAGTCCATCGCATACGTCGGTCCGATGGCCGCCGTGGGATTGGCCAGCGTCACCGACGCCAGACCGGGCTGGTTGGTGTATCCGATCAGCAACGAGCCGGCGTTGACGATGGTCGGGCCGGAATAGGTGTTGTTGGTGGCCAGCAAGCTCACCGTGCCGTAGCCATACTTGACCAGGCCGCCGCTGGTGTTGTTGCTGCCGAAGGTGTAAGTACCAAGTTGCGCGGGCTGGAGCGCGCCGCCGCCGATCAACTGGATGTTCAGCGAGTCGTTGGAGAGATAGCCCGATCCGTAGCTGGTGATCACGATGTTGGTCACCTGGCCGTAGAGCGAGTCGCCCACCGTCAGGTCCACAACGGCAAAGGCGGTAACGCCCGTGCCGCTGCCGCCCGTGATCTGGACGATGGGTGCGCCGATGTAGCCGATGCCACCGTTGGCGATGGCAATGTTGGTCACGCCGTAACCGCTTGCCGCGATCAACGGCAGCGAGATGCCCATGTTGTAATTGCTGGAGTCCAGGATGGCGCCGCCGGCGTAAACGAACGGCGAGGCGATGTTCGTGATAAAGTTGGCCGAGGCCGCGTTGGCCTGCAGGACGCCGCCGTTGAAATTGAGGATTGCGTTGGTGGCACCCTGGCCGTTGCCGGCGGTGATACCGCCCACGCTGAGCACGCCGCCCGGCATCAGGTTGATGACGGAGTAATTCGTCATGGTGCCGCCCTTGTTCATGTCAATAGCGCCAAGGGTGGAGACGACACCGCTGCCGCCCACGTCCAAAACCGTCAGGCCATTGCCGCCATTCCAGTTGAAGGCAAACGAGGCGCCGGGGTTGTAATTGGCGAAGACACCGCCCTGGACGTTGATGACACGATCGTTGCCGCCCGCCGAAAGGCCATTGATGGTATAGACGGTGGTAACTATCGCACCGCCATACTGGTCCACCACACCGTTGCCGCCCGCGTTCTCGCCCACCTCAAACTTATACGCTAGCTGCAAGCCGCCCATCATCCGGTCGTAACCGTAGCCGGCGACACCGAAAGTGATCGAGAGATCGCTATTGGCAGAGTTGCTGAAAACACCGCCAGACTGATACAGCGCACCGGCCGATCCGAGCACGTTGCCAAAATCAAACAAGGAGCCAACGCCGCCCGACAGGTTGGTGGTAACGACGACCACGCCGCGGTCGCCACTGGCATTGCCCACCAGCAGGCTGTTGGGGGTGTAGGTGGCCCCGGCAATGTTGAGCTGGCCCGCGTTCACAACCATGCTGCCGCCGACGACGTAGTTGCTCCCGCCCGCAACGGTGAGCGTGCCGCCGCGCACCGTCAGCGGGTTGGCGCCCGAAAGGAAGGTGTTGCTGGCGAGTGTCACCGCGCCGGAGTTGACGTAGAGAGCGTTGAAGGCATTGGTGCCGTTGATATTCACCACGCCCGAGCCTCCCACCGTCACCGTCACCGCGCCCATGCCGTTGCTGATGATGGCGGAATTGATAACGAGGTTGTTGGCCGAGTAATTGAGCAGCGCCAACTCGCCACCCACGTTGTTGGTGGAGCCAACCGTCACAAAGCCGTCATTAACCGACGCGCCAATCGTCAATCCCTGCGAGACCGGCGCCAGCAGGATCGCGCCGTTGGTCGAGCCTATGCGCAACGTGTTGATGCCACCGCCCACGCCGATCGTGGCCATCTGGTCCGTGTTCGTGGCCGCAATGGCGTAAATTGACGTCGTCTGGCTGTCCAGCGTGATGGCGCCACCCTGCCAGATGCCGTAGATGTTGTTGGTGCCGTTGGCAATCACACCGCCGCCCGCCACGGGCACGTAGCCATTGAAGTTGGTAACCATCAGGAAGCCGTTGTTGTTGGTCACCATCGCGAAGTCGGTGTTGGTGATCGTGGCCAGCACGTTGCCCGCGCCGAGGATGCCGGCGTTGGTGTTGGTGGTGGTGGTGATGATCGCGCCATACTGCGGCAGGGTGAAGTCCACCACGCCGCCGCCGACGGAGCGGGTGATCGCGCCGACGTTGACCACGATGCCGCCGCCGGTGCCGTTGCTCACAACCAGTTTCGGGCTGTCCACACCGGAGCCGCCGAAGGGCGAGCCTACCACCAACCCGTTGAACGTCTGGGTCGTGACGCCCGCCGTATTCTGGCCGAGGATGAGGAACTCGCCGCCGTTGAGGGTCAGCGTGTTGCCGTTGGTGATGATGTTGCCCACCGAGTTGGGCAATTGCGTATAGTCGAGAGTCAGCAGGCCGCTGTTGAGCGTGACGCCGCCGGTGAAACTGTTGGTGTTGATCAGGGTCAGCGCGCCGAACCCATCCTTGACCAGGCCGCCGGATCCGTTGCCAATGATGCCGCTGATGAACGTGTTGCCGAAACCGCCAATGGTCAGGCCGCTCACCATGTTGCTGAAGCCGGTAGTACCACCGAACGCGACCGTCACGACGTTGCTGATGTTGCCGGACAGGACGAGGATCGTGCCGGTATCGGCGTTGATGCGGGCCATGCTGCCGAGCGTGATCGAGCCGGTGTAGGTGTTGCTGCCGGAAACGTTGCGCAACGCGCCGTCGCCGCCCACCACGTTGGAACCGACCAGCGGCGAGAGCGCGCCGCCGCCGTTGATCGTGATGGCGATGGGAGCGTAGGTCAGGCTGTTGCTCAGTTGCAACTCACCGCCATTATTGACGATCACATTGGGGCTGACGCCGCCGACGCCGAGGGCGTTGGAGTTCGCGAGTCGCACGATGCCGGCGTTGATGATCATGCCCGTGGCGGGAATGAGCAGGCCCGCATTGTTAAAGCTGTTGCTGCCGGCCAGCACGAGGATGCCGCTGCCAAGCTTGGCGGTGATGCCTGTGCCGGTGATGTTGTTGGTAAGGAGGAACGCATTGCCGTTGTTCGCAATGTCGAAACCGCCCGCGAAGTTGGTCCAGTTGACGGTCAGGTTGTCGAGGTTTTGCATCGCCACGTCGCGCACCTGGAGCACGCCGCCGCTGAAGCTCAGGATGGCACCGATGCCGCCGATGTTCTGTTCGTTGCCGATGCTCAGCACACCGTTGCTCAAGATCGTGCCGCCGGTGTAGCTGTTCGCGGCCGTCAGGAGCACCGTGCCCAGACCGACCTTGTTCAGGGCGCCCGGGCCGGTGATCGAGCCGTTCACCACCATCTGGCCACCGGAGGCGTCAAAGTCCTGGAAGTCCCCGTTCATGGTGATGGGGCCGTTCACGTAGGGCGCGGCGCCGCCGGGGATGGTGGCCAGCGTGCCGCCATTCATCGTGATGGCGTTGTTGAAGACGACCGAGCCGTAGGTCAGGGCAAAGCCGATGCTGCCATTGGTGTAAAGGGTGATGGTGTTGCCGTTGATGTTGCTGAGACTGCCCATCTTGAGGACGCCGCCGCCGATGATCGTCGAGCCGCTGTAGGTATTGGTCACCGTGCCCAGGAAAACGCCGCCAACCGCATCGCCACCGATCGGGCCGATCAAGAGGTTGGTGTTGCCACCAATGACGTTGGTGTAGGTCAGCATCGAGGAGCCGCCACCCAACCGCATGTTGTTGTCGCCCCACGTTGCGACGCCGCTGTAAACCGCGCCGCCGCCCGCCGCGCCCAGGAAGGTGTTCGCGAGATTGGGCGCGGTGAACGAAAGGTTGTTGGTGGTGCTGAAAGCAGTCACAACCACCGGGATCGCGCCGGTGCCGACAAGGTTGGCTGCCCAATTCACGAATACCTGGTCCACCGCCATCGTCGCCGAGCCGATGGAGGCGGCCGGCGTGGCCAGCGTCACCGCGCCGGTAAACAAGTTGCTCGACACCAGCAGCGCGCCGGCGTTGACGATGGTTCCGCCCGAGTAGTTGTTGGTGCCGATCAATGCCATGGTGCCAAATCCAGCCTTGGTCAGGGCGCCGCCAACGTTGCTGCCGAAACCGTAAGCGCCGAGTTGCGCTGCCTGAAGCGCGCCGCCGCCGACCAACAGGACGTTCAGCGTGTCGTTGGACAGGTAACCGTAGCCGTGGCTGGTAATGGTGATGTTGGTCACCTGGCCGTATTGCGCGTCGCCCGGCGTCAGGTCCACCACCGCGACGGCGGTGGCCCCCGTGCCGCTGCCGCCTGTAATCTGGACGTTGGGCGCGCCGATGTAGCCGCTGCCGCCATTGGCGAGGAGGATGTTGGTCAGGCCGTAACCCACTGGCGCAATCAACGACTGCGCGATGGTGATATTGTTGGTGTAGGTGTCTATCGTCCCGCCATTCTCATAGACGACCACGGCGGTAAGCCCTTGCAGGAACGTCGGACCGTTGGCAGCAATGCCACCGGGATTGGCCTGCAACGTGCCGCCGTTGAAGTTGATGACCGCGGTGTTGGTGGTCAGCGGCACACCGATAATAACCTTGCTGATGACCAGCGTGCCGCCGTTGAGGTTGACGATCGACGCGTTGCCGTTCGTACCGGAGACCATCAGGGTGAAGTTGCCGGGCGCGGATACCACACCCGAGCCGAACAGGTTCAGCGTGCCTAATGCCGCGCTGTTGGGGGTGTAGCCAAACTGCATGCTGCCGAGATAGGTGCCGCCATAAACATTGAGCGCGCTGTTGCCGGTTGTGAAACCAAGATAGGTGCCCACGCCGCCATAGGAAATGCCGTCCACCAAGCCGCCATACATGTCAAACACAGCGTTGGCGCCACCCGCGTATCCGGGAACAAGGCCTCGGCCGGATACAACGTCCCCGCCGTCATCCGGTAGTAGCCGTAGGAACCCGCTGCCTGGCCCAACCCCAACACCACCTGGCTGGTTCTACTCGTCAGCCTCACCACACCGCCGGTTTGGATGACCGCGCCGGCCGCTCCTGCGCTGTTGCCCACCAACAGGTTGCTGCTGGTCAAGTTGCCGCCAACGACCAAGGTCGCGCGGCTGCCCGCCGCATTGCCCACGATCGTGTTGAAGGCTGCGTTGGTGCCGATTATCGAGGAGGCGAGCAAGCCGTTTACATACAAGGTGCCGCCGTCCACGATGGTGTTGCCGCCAAGGAAGGTGTTGGTGCTGCCCGCCGCCAGCGTCACCGTGCCGCCGCGCTGGTTGTAGCTATTCCCAATCCCGCCGTTGGTCGCGCCGCTGATGAAGGTAACGTTCTGCAAGTTGACTGTGCCCGAGTTGACGTAGAGCGCGTTGAAGGCGTTGGTGCTGCCGTAGAGGTTGACCACACCGGAGCCGTTGACGGTGACAGACAAGGTGCCGGTGCCATTGCTGGTCAGGGGCGCGTTATCGGTCAGGGCATTGGCGGAGTTGTTGATGAAGATCAGCTCGCCGCCAACGGAATTGGTCTGGCCGGCGCTGAGGAAGCCGTCGTTGCTGTTCGTGCCGAGCGTCAACCCCATGGAGCCGGGCGCGAGCAGGATGACGCCGTTGGTGCCCACCATCAGCATCCGCTGGCCGTTGAAGTCAATGGTCGCCGACGCGTCGGCGTTGATGGCCGACATGCTGTAGATCATCGTCGTCAGGCTGTTCAGCGTAATGGCGTTGCCGGAGCCGGACGTGATCCGCACCACCGCACCGCTGTTGTTGTTGATGACGTCGCCGGCAACCACGTTCGAGTAGCCGGTGAAGTTGGTCATGACCAGGTTGCCGAGAACGTTGGTCACCGCCACGAAGTCCGTTCCGTTGATGGTGAGCACGGCGCCGTTGTTGGTCAGGATGCCCGCGTAGCTGTTGAGGTTGGTGGTGACGATGAATCCGTTGGCCGGAAGCGTGAGATCCACCACGTCCCCGCCCACCGCACGCGTGACGGCGCCTACGTTGACCAGGATTCTGCCGCTGGTGCCGTTGCTGACGACCAGCTGCGGATTGCCAAAGCCGCCGACCGGAACACCCTCGATCAGGCCAGCGAACGTCTGCGTAGTCACCCCGGCTGCATTCTGGCCGAGGACGAGGAACTCGCCGCCGTCGAGAGTCAGCGAGTTGCCGTTGGTGATCATGTTGCCCAGCGATAGCGCCGACTGCGTGTAATCGAGGACAAACAGGCCGTTGTTCAGGATCACGCCGCCGGTGAGGGTGTTGGTGTTGATCAAGGTCAGCGTGCCAAAACCGTCCTTGGTCAGGCCTGCCGAGCCGCTGATGGTGCCGCTGACGAGTGTGTTGCCGTAGCCGCCGATGGTCAGGAGGTTCGCGCCGTTGGTGACGTTGCCGGCCTGCACCAGCAGCGTGCCCGCGTCGGCGTTGATGCGCGCGGCGCTGCCGAGGATGATGGCGCCGTTGTTGGTATTGACGCCGGAGACGTTGCGGAACGCGCCGTCGCCACCCGTCACGTTGCCGGCATTGAACGGTGAGAACATGCCGCCGCCGTTGATGGTCACCGCCACCGGCGCGGTCACAATGCCGCCCGCGATCTGCAATTCCGCGCCGCTGCGGACGGTCACCATCGGGCTGCCGGCCACGCCAAGGGCGTTGGAGCTGAGTTCCCTCACGATGCCGGCGTTGACGACGAGGCCGCCGGTGGGATTGTTGCTGCCGGACAGCGCCAGCACGCCGTTGCCGAGCTTGTTGGTGATGCCGACGCCAATGATGTTGTTGGTGATGAGGAACGTGTTGCCGTTGTTATTGATGTCGAGGCCGCCGTTGAAGCCGAGGTTGGTCACCGCGCCGTTGCCGGCGACGGTGTTCGTCCAGTTGACGGCGAGCTTGCTGAAATTGGTCAGGGCGATGCCGCGCACCTGCAACACGCCGCCGCTGAAGACCAGATTCGCGCCGTAGCCGCCGACGGCGGCCTCGTTGGCGATGCTCACGGTGCTGTTGCTCTGCACGACCACCGTGGCGTTCGTGCCGCCGCCGCCGAACGAGTTGTAGCCGTTCAGGATCACGTTGCCGATGGTCGTCAGGATGCCGGCGGAGGACAGGTTGTTGGTGCCCGTGAGCACCAGTTCGCCGCCGCCACCACCGAGCTTATACAGGCCGTTGACCGGCGTGATCACGCCGTTGTAAGCCACCTGGCTCAGCGCGCCGAGCGAGACGTTGGAGGCCGCGCCGCCGGGGACAAGGTTGAGGTTGATGTTGTCGTTGACGTTGGTGGCCGCCAACGCGACGACGCCAAACGAGTTGGTGCCGTTCAACTCGTTCAGGCCCGTCTGGACGTTGGTGAAGTTGAACTGGACGATGCCGCTGGAGGCGAGATTGATCGCGCCGCCGTTGGTGGGCAAGGAGGGAAGGCCGATGAATTGGAAGATGGCGTTGGTAATATAGGTGTTGCCGGAGTAGGTGTTGGTGCCTTGCAACCACACCGACCTGGTCTGGGAACCGTTGATATTCGCGATGGAACCCGTGCCGGAGATGTTCCCGCCAATGAACATGTTGCCGCCGCTCAGGTCGAAGTAATTGACTGCGCCGTCGAGCGCAATCGGACCGTTCCAGATCGTGACGCCGCTGGGGGAGGGACCGTTGTTTTGCAGCGCGCCGCCCCAGAGTTGCAACGCATTCGTCAGGGTGATGGTGGTATAGACGGCAAAGGTGCCGCCGGTCCAGACTTGGATCACCGTCGAGCCGCCGCCCGCGATGGTGTTGAAACTCTGGATGCCGAATGAGCCGTTGCTGATGACGAGCAGCGGCAGGTTTGTAATGGTGCCGCCGCTGGCCATCCACGTCACGTTGGTGCCCACCTTGATCAGCGTGTTGCCGCCGCCGTTGAGCACGCCACTGATGTCCATGCGGTTGCCGCTGCCGCCGTTGTTGTAACCGATGGCGGCATTGCCAAACAACTGGACGTTGGCCACGCCGGCGTTGACCAACGACGCGCCGCTGTTGTAGATCGCGCCCATGTTCGGGCCGATGCCCATGCCGCTGATCATCACGGTCTGGCTGATGCCCGACAGGTTCCAGCCGGCCAGATCGAGCGCGCCGCCAGGGTTGATGACCACCAGCGGAGACGTGCCGCCGGGACTGCCCAAGGCGGAGTTGGTGGCGAGCTTGAGCGTGCCGGAGTTGATGGTGATGCCGCCCGTGAAGTTATTGGTGACGTTTAGAATCCCCAGTTGCACGACGCTCAACGGATCGCCACCCACCGGGCCGATGATCACGTTGGTGGCGCCGCCAATCTGGTTGGTATAGATCAAATAGCCCGAGCCGCCGCCAAACCGAAGGCTAGTGTCCCCCCAAGTCGCGAAGCCGTTGTAAATGTTGCTCGCGTTGGCCGCGTTGACGCCGCCAAGGAAGACATTGTTTAATCCGTTCATTACGAAGTTCAGGTTGCTGGAGACGGTGCCGACGCCGCTCAGCACCACCGCGCCGAATGTCGAGCCGGCAGTCAAGCGTCCACCCGCCTGTCGGTTGGTGAACAACCACGCCAGCAGGCTCTGGTCTATGCCACCGTTCGTGCCGATGGACGTGCTCGGGCCATTCATCGTCAGCGTGTTCGTGCCGATGCCAAAGGTGGTCCCGCCCATAATCAGCGAGCCGGCGTTGACGATCGTCCGGCCACCGTAAGTGTTGGTGGCCAGCAGCGACAGCCCGCCGAAACCGGTCTTGGTCAGGCCGCCGCTGACGAGCGCCATGGTGTTGACGGTGCCTACGCTGGCACCGCTACCGCCGCCGCCGACCAACTGGACCGTGGGCGCGCCGGTATAGCCCTGACCGGGGTTGGTGACGACGATGTTGGTCACCTGGCCGTAGGTGGGGCTGAAGATGTTGCTGTCAATCTGCGCAATGGCGGTGGCGTTGCTGCCGCCGCCACCCGTAATCTGAACGTAGGGCGCGCCAATGTAGCCGGAACCGCTGCTGGACAGGACGATGTTCGAAACGCCGTTGCCGACCGGCGCCTGCAATATCGTGCTGATGACCACGTTGTTGTTGGTGCCGGCGTCTATGGTGGCGCCGCCCGCATACACATACACCGCGTTCGACGCGAGGAAGACGGAATTCAAGGCGCCCGCGCCCGCCCGCAACGTGCCGCCGTTGAAGTTGAGGATGCCCGCAGCCCACTGGTTGGTGGGTGTGATTTGCGCCGTTTCGAACACGCCGCCGTCGAGGTTCAAGATGTTCGTGGCTACGGCAGCGGTGGGCAGGTTGGTGCCCTGCGTGCCGAGATAGGTCACGTTGCTGACCGTGACGTAGGCGTTGCCGGCGACGGTGAACTCGGCCCGGCCCGCGTTGCCGGGCGAGGCAACGCCACCGATGCTCAACGGGACGGCCGACACCAGAGTGCCGCCCGCCGCGTAATACACACCCGTGCCGATGTTGCCAAAGTCCAGATTGTTGGCCACTTGATAAATCCGGCCACCGTATTGCTGCAAGATGCCGTAGCCACTGTAACCGATGCGGGTATAGCCGGCATTGGTCAGTGCGCCACCGTCCATTTCATAGTAGCCGTAAGCGCCAGCCGATTGGCCCAAATAGCTGTTAATGCCACTCGCACCCATGTTCGCCACGACACCGCCCTGTTGATAGACCGCGCCCACGCTGCCGGCCGACGTGCCAACCAGGAGTTTGTTGGTTAACAGCGCGTTATTCTGAATGACCAGCACGCCCCTGCCCGTGGTGCCAATGTTCAAAGCGGTCTGGGTGACTGAGATAATGGAGGCACTGCCGCCCAACAACAGCATGGCGTTCGAGCCGTTGGCCCCGTTGATCGTTGCAGGGCTGTTGCCGACGTTGATGTTGACATTGCTGATCGCCAGCAGGCCGCCACTGACGTTCACACCGTTGGTCAACACAACAAGAATGTTGCTGGAACCGCCGTTGAGAACCAAGGTGCCGGCGCCGCTCTTGGTCAGGCCGCCATTCTGGTAGCCGCCACTGCTGACCACGCCGCTGATCACATCGGTGCTGCCCGCGCCATCTATCACAATGACCCCGGCGTTGGTAATCATGAGCGGACGAGCCATCGTGAAGCTGTTGGTGATTTCCAGCGCGCCAGCACCAAGGGTGATCAGGCCGCCAGGCGCGCCCATATTATAATCATTGGTGACGTAGAGCGTCGCGCCATTGATGACAATGCCACTGGTAAAGGCGTTACTGGCGGTCAGCACCACTTTGCCCTGGCTGCCGACGCTGCCCACCATGAAGGCACCCGTGCCGCCGGTGATGGCGTTGGTGATGGTGAAGACGGTGGCGGCGTTGATGGGATCAATACCGCCGTTGAAGTTGGTCCAGTTGACATTGAAGGCGTTGAGGTTGGTGATCGTGGCGGCGGCCTGAACTCCCAAAATGCCACCGTTGAAGGTGAGGTTGGTCCACTTGCCGAAGCCGAAGCCGAGGTTGGTGGGACTGAGGACACTCAATTCACCGCCGTTGAGAATGGTGCCGCCGCTGTAGGTGTTGGTGCCATTCAGGCTCAGGATGCCGCCGCCGGCCTTGACCAACGTGATCGCACCGCCGATCTGACCACTGAAGGCGGTACTGGCGGCCTGATTGAAGGAGACCGTTACCAGCGTTGACGAGGAGTTGGTGAGAATATCCTGCTTGTAACTGGTGCCTTGGGAGTAAAGCTGGCCGAAATTTTCGCTAAAGCCGTTCAGGTCCAGTTCGCCAATATCGCCGCCGCCGCCTGAGCCGATCAACAGGTTGGGCGTGTTCGTCCACGTATTGGCGGAGCCAATGATCATCATGCCGCTGTAACCCAATGTGATAGAGCCAAACTGATTGTTGGATGCGCCCAGCGTGGAGAACACCGGGAGGCCGCTGTTGATATTCAATGAGCCATTGCCGATTCTAATCGCGTTGTTGGTGAACAAGACGGCAAATTGAACCGTCAGGCCGTAATTGTTCGAGCTCGTTACGCCGCCGCTGATAATCAGCACACTGTTGCTGGCGCCGTATCCCTGAATGCGCGCGTCGCTGGAGGAGTTGACACCGATGGTGATCGCCCCGGCCCACGTGTTGGTGCCAGTGGAGGCCTTGTTGACGAGCGCGCCGTTCCAACCCGCGTTGTAGGGAAGGCCATCGCCGGCGAGCTGCAGCGCGTTGTTGAAGACGGCGTTGGTGGCGGCGATCTGCAACTGGGCGACGTTGGACACCACGATGCTGCCGCTGCCCAACGCGAAGGCGTTCTGGACCTGCACGACGGCGTTCGACAGCAGGATCGTCCCGCCGCTATAGTTGTTGGACGCCTGCAGGAACAGCACGCTGGAATTCACGTTGCTGTTGCTGGGCAGGCCAAGCACCTCCAAGCTGCCGGGGCCGGACATGGTTCCACTGACGATGAGGTTGGTGGCGAGGTAGAAGGTGTTGCTCAGCGCGCCCGCCAGGGTGATCGGGCCGGACAAGTTGAGGAGGGTGGTCGCGTCACCCACCGTGCCGGCCTGGAAATAACCGCCCGCCATCACGAAGGCGTTGGTGAGGGTCGTATTGACCGAATACGTGCGCATGAAGGCGTTGGTATAAATGGTGACCGTCGCGCCAGCCAAACCGCTGGCGTTCTGGAGCGCGATGTCGCCGCCCATGATGTTCAGCACGGGAAGGTTGGCGGCGGCCGTCTGGATGGCCACTTCGTTGTTGCCCACCTTAGTCAGGGTGTAGTTGCTGCCGTTGAACGTGCCGTAGATGTCGAAGCGGCCGCCGCCATTCTGGCCGATGGCGGCGTTGCCGGCGAGCACGAGATTCTTCACGCCCTGGTTGGCCAGCCCAGCGCCACTGTTGAGAACTGCGCCGGTGGTGGGGCCGATGCCCATGCCGCTGATGGTGACCGTCAAGCTGTTGGCTGCGTAGTTGAGGTTGACGCCGTTCAGGTCGAGCGCGCCGCCTGGGGTGACGTTGACGAGGATGCCGTTGAGGCCGCTGCCGAGGGAGTTGCTGGTGCCGATCTGGAGAATGCCGCCATTGACAATCGTGCCGCCGGTATAGTTGTTGGAACCGGTGAGCGCCTCGGTACCACCGCCGGCTTTCACCACCGCCAGATTGCCGTTGATGGCACCGGCGTAGGTGTAGTTGTTCAGGTTGCTGATCGTCAGTGTGGCGAGCGTGCCGGAAGTGTTGGTCACCGTGCGCGGTATGTTGACGCCGGGATCTTGAAGGCCGGCAATCTGCTGGTTGTAGCCGGCGAGGTCGAACAAAGCGAAGCCCTGGCTGGAACCGTTGCCCAGTGTGACAATGCCTCCCGTGGGCAAGGCGTTGTTCGCGCCAATCTGCAACGTGCCAACCAGCACTGTGGTGTTGCTGTAGGTGTTGGCCGTGCCATTGATGAGCACCACGCCGGTGCCGCCGTTGTCGCTGCGAATGGTCAGACCGTAGTTGGGGTTCACGGCAGAGATCACGCCGCTCAACGCCAGCGTGGAACTGTTCGCGGCGGCGAAGCGCGCGTTGTCCGCGCCCAGCACAATCGGTCCCGTCCACGTGTTAAGACCATTGGTGGCGATCAAGCCACCCACGATGCTCTGGTTCATGAAGTTGGTTAGCGTCACGCCACTGACGGTGATGCCGCCGTCGAGCAGCACCATCGCCGGGCTGTTGTTGCTGATCACCAGAGAAGAGCTGCTGCCGAGGGCGCCGCTGTTCTGAAGATCGAGTGAGCCCTTGGTGACAATCGTCTGGCCTGCGTACGTGTTGACGTTGGTCATGGCCAACGTGTAGCCGCCGTTCAGAATCAATCCACCCGCGCCGCCGACTGAACCACCGAGCGTGACCTGGCCGCTGCCGCTGCCGCCGAAGAGCGTGTTGTTGTCGAGTTGGAGATTGTTGTTGATGACGACGCTGACGCTGCTGTTCTGGAACACTTGCGGCAGACCGCCCGCGGAGTTCGCGGTGAACTCCAGTTGGTTGCCTGACAACGTGACCGTGGAGCCGCCGAAGATCAACTGGTTGAGGAGGAACGAACCTGCGAGGTCGTTGACGCTGTTGAAGGTGCCGGCGGGCGCGAAGGTGATGATGTAGTTGTTCGAGCCGCCTGTGACCGGACCGGTCAAGTCAGCCTGATTGTTGGTCCAGTTGCCGGGATTGCTCCACACGTCGCTGGAGATGTTGGTCCAGAAAAAGTTCGTGGCTGTCAATTGCGCGCGCGCCACAGCGGGAACCAATAGCAACAACGCCGCCATCAAGGCACACCTCGCCCCTGCAAATCGAAAACCGTTTTTGCTCTGGCGCGCGAAAGTCTTGGGCTTGGGTGCGTGACTCGCACCGTTCAGCATTACTGGTTCGTTCGTCTTCATGACGTTAGCCTTAATCAGCACAGAAACTCTCCAGCCTTGACGGCCGGAACTCCCACACATTTCGCCTGCACGAAACAACCCGGAATACAGCAAAAAAATCCGTGTGCAGACACACCTCACCCACGGTGTCCACGCGCACACGATTCCGGCACATAGATAAATTACACCTCAAGTGTGATAGCACTCGACTTCCTTGGGTCGTTTGCACACCTCGGCATTTTTCGGTAAAAAAATTTAACGCTTGGCTCTCTTCCTCGGTCTAATTCTCCAACGCAACAACGCGCGGATATTACCGAGGTGGGCGAAACCTGTCTATAAAAATGTGAGTCGCTTTGACTCACCGAAGCGGCCCCGCGTCTGAGAGGGTCTCGCATCTGCCAAAACGTCATCCCGAAAATCGGCCGTTCCATGGTGTCCCTCTCTAACGCCTTGGGCTCACTCCATCCATCCGCCAGGCAGATAATAGAAACGGCCGTTCTCCAGCCGGAGATTTCTCGGCGCCGCCGCCAACCCCGCAGGCCAGCGCGACTCCGCGAACAGCGACAGCATCTTGCGCAACGACCACGGCGCCTCGTATTTCACGAGTTTCGCCTGCTCGATTTTGGCGAGCGATTTCGCCTTCGTCACTGCGTCCTCGAAGTAACCCAACTGGTCCACGAACTTGTGCTCCAGCGCCTCCGCGCCGCCCAGGACGCGCCCGTCCGCCAGTCCGGCCTTCAGGTCCTCCGCCTTCATGTGCCGGCCCTCCGCCACCACTTCGATGAAGCGATCGTAGTCGCGCATCACCAGTCGCTGAGCCAGCTCCTTCTCCTCGTCGGTGATCTCCTTCTCCTCCTTCTCCGGACTGAGCATGTCTTTCATCTTTCCGCTTTTGTAAACGATCGGCTTCACCCCGATCTTGTCCATCAGCCCGCGGTAATTCCAAAGATGAAAAATCACGCCGATGCTTCCGGTCAGCGTCGTGCGATGCGCGACGATCCAGTCCGCGCTCGTCGCAATGTAGTAGCCGCCGCTGGCCGCCAGCGCACCGAGGCTCGCCACCACCGGCACGCCGCTTCTTTTTTTTGCGGTGACGATCGCGTGATGAATCACGTCCGACGCCGTCACCTCGCCGCCGGGCGAATCAATCGCGATGATGATCGCCTTCACCGCCTCGTCGCCCGCCGCCTTCGCCAGTTGCTCCTTGATGTCGCCAACCATCCCCTCCTCTCCGGAATAACCCGGCACTGAAAAGCTGATAAGGTCCTGCACGTGGATGACGGCGATCTTCTCCTTCGCGCCGGCGTCGCCGCCGATGCGCGTCTCGCGGAACGTTGTCGTGCGCGAGTCCTCCTCGAACAACGACGACAACGCGACCAGTGATCCGAGCAGCGCATTGCCCGCCAGGCTCAACACGAGCAGCATCGTCGCCACGACGGCCAGCACGATCCATCCCCATGGACGGCGGCGCCGCGCCGCTGTCGAGGATGGCTGAAAGATGGGAGGGGTCTCGTTCATGGTTGTTGAATTTTTTCTCGAACTTGATTCGCTGCGCGACGCGCGCCGTCACGACATCCGCCGTCACTGCGTCCGCCGCCGCCAGCCGGTCGTCTTATACGCACCGGCTCCGGCGCTGGCAACTTGTTTTGCCAATTCGTTTTCCCTTGTCGTTCGCGCGGTCGCCCTCCTACAATCTCCACCGCAAACGGAATGATGAAACGCGTCGTATGAGTTTGGAAAGTTTTTTTCACGAAGTTGCGTTGCGGCAAGCGAGTGCCGATCGCAACAATCCGAAATTCCAACCGCCTTGGTGGAATCGACATCTCGCGGCTCTATCGCCAACCGCAAAACGGATCATCGCGGCCTCCGCGGTCATGGTTTTCGCCGCCGCGGTCTGGTGGCTGCACCAGCCGATTCACGAATATCTGCTCAGCCGGCCCGATCATCCACCCGGCGCCGCCGATGTCCTCGCGACTGTCGTTCACCATGCGTCTCCCCTTGAACGCGCCCATCGCCGGGTGCTGGCCTGCGCTCGCGAGGGCAACGCGCACGGTTGCATGGAAGCTTTCTGGAAGGCGCTGACCATGGACCCATCCAAGGACCAAGGCAAGATCGTCTCCTCGTGGCTCAACGAAAAGGAAGTTCAGGTGTTGCGGGTGAACGCCTACTTCGACCAGTTCGCATCCGACATGGAGCAGCATCCGGACCGCGTTCGTCCGCCCGTCGCCTTGCCCAAATCCACCGCGTGGTTTTCCGTCAAGGACACCACGAAGCAACCGGCTCCGCCAATGCCGTAGAAGGCGAGAGAGAGATGCATCCGTCGCGCTTGATTTCGGAAGCGGTTCACTGCTAGAAGCGGGGCTGCAACATGATTCCAGAAATTGCTGAAGCCAAGACCGCCATCGAGTCGAAGTCGAACGGACGCAAGCCTGCCATCGGCGTCGTGCTCGGCTCCGGCCTCGGTTCGTTCGCGGACCGTCTCGAAGAACCGGTAAAGATTCCCTACGCCCAGATTCCCGGCTTCCGGCCGCCAACGGTGCCGGGCCACGCGGGGCAACTGGTGATCGGCACGTTCCGTGGCAAGACGCTGGCAGTGCTTCAGGGCCGTTCGCACATCTACGAAGGCTGCTCGTCCGCCGACGTGGCGTTTCCCGTCCGCGCGCTCGCGGCCGTCGGTGTGAAAACGCTCCTGACCACCTGCGCCGCCGGCGGCATTAACAGCCAGCTCCGCGTCGGCTCGCTGATGGCCATTGAAGACCATATCAACTTCACCGGCGAGAACCCCCTGATCGGCCGTGCCACGCAGGAGGGCGAAGCGGTGAAGTTTCTGGACATGACCCAGGCCTATTCATCGCGGTTGTTGGAAAAACTGACGGTCGCGGCGGACAAGCTGAAGCTGGGGTTGCGCCGCGGCGTTTACATGGCTGTCTCAGGGCCGAATTACGAGACGCCGAGCGAAACGAAAGCGATGGCGTGGCTCGGCGCGGACGCGATCGGCATGAGCGTGGTGCCTGAAGTGCTGGTGGCGAGGCAAATCGGAATGGAAGTCGCCGGTCTTGCGGTCATTACAAATCTCGCCGCCGGCATCGGCAACCGGCGTCTGTCACACGAGGAAGTTTTGGAAACGACGCGGAAGGTTTCGGAAAACTTCGGCAAGCTGCTCGAAGAATTCATCGCCAGCCTGTAAAGCGCGCTGCGCTGGCTGACGCCAGCAGCATATATATAATATATTATATATGGTGTCACCCACCGAACGCCGTTTGATAGCGGAAGCCCGCGACGCGCGACGCAGCGCCTACGCGCGCTACTCCAAGTTCCGTGTTGGCACAGCTTTACTCGCGGCCAGCGGACGGGTTTACCGCGGCTGCAATGTCGAAAACGCCAGTTACGGCCTGACGGTGTGCGCCGAGCGCGTCGCCTTCTTTAACGCTGTGACAGCCGGCGAACGGCACTTTGTAGCGCTGGCGGTCGTCAGCGACGGCGCGGCCACGCCTTGCGGCGCGTGCCGTCAAGTCATGGCCGAATTCGCGCCGGAGTTGAAGGTCCTGGTGGCGGACGCCAGACGGCGCGGACCGGTGAAAACATTTCTTCTCAACGAACTGCTACCCAGCCGTTTTTCGTTGTGATAATTTGCCGTTATGCCAGATGGTCCAGAACCCAGTTCGACGAAAGCGGCGTCCCAGCAAGCCGCCGTCGTTGAAGTCTTTGACCGTTTTTCCGGCGAGGCGTGGGATGCGCTTTACGACGAGCGCGGGTCGCCGTCCGACAACTGGAAATTCATCCAGCGCAAGCTGCGCGTCGAGGAGTTGCTTGCCAGCGAAAGACCCGGCCGGCTCCTCGATGTCGGCTGCGGCACCGGCCCGATGGCACCGACGTTGTTGCAACGCGGCTGGGAGTTCCACGGCCTCGACATCGCCCCGAAGATGATCGAACACGCCCGCCGGCGTTTCGCCAACGAACCGCGCGCAAAATTTTACGCCGGCAAAATCGAGCAGGCAACCTTTCCACCGGCCCATTTTGACGCCGTCATCGCGATGGGATTGCTGGAATATCTCAACGACGCGGAACTCGCCGCCGCGATGAAGGAAATGGCGCGCGTACTCAAGCCGGGCGGCGTCATGATCATCAGCGTCATCCAACCGCGCTCGCTGGATTCCATCATACGGCGATGCCTCGCGTTGCCAACACGCATCTTCAAGCCACTCTACCTGAAACTGCGCGGAAAAAAATTCGACCTCGACGGGCTGACTCACCGCCAGTTTTCGGTCACTGAACTTGCGCAAATGATGGCCGGAGTCAACTGTGTCCGCGAAGACCACGCCTACTACAATTTGCTGCCGGTCCCCTTCCCCTTCGACAAACTTTTCCCGCGCCTCGCGCTGGCCGCCAGCCGCTGGGCCGAGCCAAAGCAACACGATCATTTTCACTGGGCCGCGACCGCCTGCCTGTTGAAGTCGCGCAAGAAAGGTTGAGCCGCCGCTACAACCCTCGCGACCACATTTCCCCTGCCAGTTTTTATTTTTGCCGCTCGTCCACCTTGTCGGAAACCTGCCGCTCCTGAGCCGACTCCGGCAGGCGGTCGAATTCGAGCTTCGCCACCAACACTGTGTTCGCCAATTCGTTCACTGGCAGCTTTCGCAATCGCAGATACCCCTTCTGCTCGACGTGGTCGCTGGGCGTCATATCGACCGCGCACTCGACCGGCTGCGCCGTGTTCAACAACGTGGCGCGGCGTGGAGCAGCGGTAAAAGGTTTCAGCTTCACCGCCTCCGTCATGGGATCCTTGTGCAGAATGACGTAGAGCGTGTTGTCACGGCGCGTCAGCAACAGATTGCGGTTCGCCGTCAAGTGCGACGCGGGCACGACGCCTTCCAACGATTCCTTCACGACACGATACCACTTGCCGATGCGCCGCAGGATGGCGGCGGCCTCGTCGGAAATCGTGCCATCGCCTTTCGGGCCAACGTTGAGGAGGTAGTTTGCATCGCGGGCGAGATATTTCACGATGCTGCGCAGCAGGTGGCGGTCGGTGTAGTAATCCTCGTTCTTGCGATAGCCCCAGCTCTCAGATCCGACGGACTGACATGCCTCGGTGCGCTTCTCGAAGCTCAGTGACTCCTCACCGTTCTTGTCGTAATCGCGCTCCGGCGTGCCGAAGTCGCCTTCGTCGTAACCGCGATTGTTGATGACGGCCTTCGGCTGGAGTTTGCGGATCATCTCGTTGATGGAACGGTCCACGTGCTTGTCCACGTTCATGTCCCACCAGATGCCGTGGATTTCGCCGTAATTCGTGCACAACTCGCGAATCTGCGCCTTGAGAAACTCCAGGTATTTCATGAGGTCCGGCTCATCGCCCGGCTGCGGCGGCAGTTCGTGATGGCGGCCCTGGTTCGGATAGTTTTTCTGATGCCAGTCGGCGATCGAATAGTAGAGACACAGCGGGAAACCGCGGCGATGGCAGGCGTCGGCGAGCATTTTGACCACGTCCTTGCCATAGGGCGTGTTCATCGTGTTGTAGGAAGTTTGTTTCGTGTCCCAGAGGCAAAAGCCGTCGTGGTGTTTCGTCGTCAAACAGATGTATTTCATCCCGGCCGCTTCCGCGAGGTCGAGCCACGCGTCGGGGTTGTAGTTCACCGGGTTCCACTGTGTCGCGAGTTTGACGTATTCGGCGCGGGGAACGCGCCGGCGCCACTGCTCTTGCTCGTGGAAACCGTGGATGGCGTAAAGGCCCCAGTGGACGAACATGCCAAACCGCCTCTCGAACCACCAGTCGCGCCCGTCGCCAAAGCGCGGAGCGGGTTTCGGAATCTGCGATGGCTTACTGTCTTTGTCACCCGCGGAAGCCGCTGCGGCGCAACAGGAAACGCTGGGCAACGCCGACGTCGCCAACGCGCCGGCGCTCGACATGATGAAGTGTCTGCGGTTCATAGTCTCTCCTTCCTCAACCACGCAGCAAGACAAGCGACATGCGCCCGCAAACGATGGAAGATTCCTACTTCGCCTTCACGTCGAAACAGAAGATCAACTCCTGGTCGCGGAGGTAAAGCTTGCCGTTGGCGACAACGGGATGCGTCCAGATTCTGCCTTTGGAACTGCGCTGGGTCGTTTGCGGATCGAGCGTGAAACGGCCGTGCTCCTTCCAGCCTTTCGGCGACGCCTCGATCAACACCACGGCGGCGGGATCCTTGCCATTGCTTTCCGAGAGGCAATACAACAACCCTTCGGTGCAACAGCCAATAGCGCCCTTGCCGAGTACCTTCTTGTCCGCCCAAACCTGCTCGCCGGTCTTGAAATTCTGGCAAACCCAACCCGCGCTTAGGGAGTGACCATAGAGATAGTCACCAACCAACACCACACCGCCGTGATGATTCTCCATCAGGGGGCTGGAATAAACATCGCTGACCTGATTCCCCTCACCGATCTTCACCAGCTTGCAGCCGGCTTTATAGCCGGAGGTGACATAGACGCAACCGTCATGGAAGATCGGCGTCGGGATGACCGCGATCTTGCCCACCCAGTCGGAACGCCAGAGCAGTTTGCCGTCCGCCGCGGCGACGCCCGCCACGCTCTGCATGGTCAACTGGATGTACTGCCGCGCCCCGTTGTGATTGACGACGATGATCGACGAATACTGCGCCAGGTCCGTGAACTCCTTCGATTGCCAGACCACCGCGCCGGTCATCTTGTCGAGCGCGGCCATCGCGCCTTGCGCGCCGCCCGGCGTGCAAACGACGAGTTTGCCATCCACCAGCGGCGACTCGGTATAGCCCCATTGCGGCACCTTGCCGCCGAGCTCCTTCATCGTCTTTTTCCAGAGCAGCTTGCCGCCGGCCACGTCGCAGCAAACCAGCGTCCCCTGGCCGCCGAGCGCATACACACGGTCCGCGTCCACCGTCGGCGTGCCGCGCGGGCCGTCGCCCCAGTTGTTGGTCAACAACGCGCCGATCTCGGTGCACCAGAGTTGCTTGCCGGTGTTGGCGTCGAGCGCAATCAGGAACTCCGTCTCGCCTCGTGCGCCCATCGTGAACAGTTTGCCGCCAACGATGGAGAATCCGCTGTAGCCAAGCCCGGCGTCTTTGTTGAGCCACACCTGTTTTGGCCCGCCTTCCGGCCATTGCTTGAGCACGCCAGTCTCCTGGCTGACGTCGGTGCGGTCCAGCCCGCGCCACTGCGGCCAATCGTTAGCAGCCGCGACGCGAAGGGTAAGTGACAAGGCGAGCAATGAACTGACAGCGACGACACGAGTGATGTTCTTCTTCATGATTCCTGATATTCCATTCACTTGTTTGAACGCAACGACCCACGCATTTAAGGCGACCACGGCCCGCGCTTCCAGCGAAATCATTGCGCCAACTTCAGCCGTGGGTCGGTCAAGTCGAGCCGATACATGATCTGATTGTAGTCATAGCGCGGCGTTGCGACCGGGTTACCAGAGAACGTTTCGGCGTAGGTGCCCTCGAAGTAGATGACGCGCCCGCCGGCCTGATCGAAAAACGGATGCTGGACCGGATTGTAAAAGCTGTATTTATAGTGGGTTACAATTTTTTTCGCACGCGTCCACGGGCCGGTTAACTCCGGTGCTTCCGCGTAATACACCTCGCCGAGGAACGACGGTCCGCCGCCCCGCGCGACGGCGATCATGATCCATCGTTTGCGGAAGTCGTTCCAACACACCGAGCCGAAGTGCATCGCCAGCGGCCCGCCGGTGTCCACGTCCACCGGCTGAAAACGCGCCTCGCCCGGCTTCAGTTGTCCGGCCTTGATGAGCGCACGCTCCTCAGTGGCGTCAAACGGCCTCGTCTCCCGCTTCCAACCGCCGCGTGTCCATACCTCGTAGCTGTCCGGATCGGCGAGCTGCTTCAAATCCGCCTTCACACGCGATACAGGAAACGGATTGCCGAAGTAAAACCAATCACCGCTTGCGTCAGGCCTGCGAATCGGATGGCCGTGCGGACACCGCGCGAGATCATCGAGTCGGAACCCCGCTGTTCTCTCGAACTCGCCCTTGTCGTCATTGAAAACCGCCAGACCGTGATCGAGCACTTCACCAAGCGACTTCACGTGCGAGTAGTGGCAAACCAGCCGGTCCCGGCCGGTTCCGTCGGCGACAGTGAGCAAGCCGTCAATCCAGATCGGCCCGTCTTTCACGCCGAGACGGCACACCGGCTTGCTGAATCCGTCGGAGTCCACGAAGTAGCGCAGGTTCACGCCCGCGGCGGGATCGAGTCCGCCGCGGCCCGGCAGTTCGCTCGTTGCACCGGAAGTCCAGTAGTGACCGAGTGGATACTTCAGCCGGTTCGTGTCGCCCCAAAACCAAAACAGCTTTCCGTGATACGGCGCCACCACCACGCTGTCCTGGCCGGCGACCTGCCCACTGCCGAGCGGCTCGGCCAGCGGTGCCTTCTCGCCGAGCAACACACTGTCGCGGTAGATGCCCTCGCCGGTAATGCGGTAAAGTCGCTCGGCGATGTTGAGCCGCTTGATCTTGAGAACGGCTTTCGCACCCGGCTCCGTTTTCAAACGCGCGCCGGCGAAACCGAAGCCGTCTTTGGGAAATTCATAACCGTGACTGCGGACGAAAAAGAAAACCTCCTGCTTCATCAGCCCCGGCTCGTTGAATGCCACGCGTCCGGCGCTGTCGGTGATGAAACGCAGGTGATTGACGGTTTCCAACTCCACCAGCGGCACGCCCCGGCCGGTCTGCTCATCCACGACTTGAATCTGAAAACAGTCCGGCGCGGCGGCGTAGAGGGGAGAAATTAACAACCACAGAATGCACGAAATGCACAAATGTAAGAATCGCCAACCCACTCCAAAAACACGTTGTTTTCCAAGTATTCTGTGCATTTCGCGGTTCTTCTCCTCCCTCTATCGTTTTGGAGGAAAATCCGACGGCATCCACGCCGGCAGCTTCTTGATCTCGTCGAGCGCTGTCTGCGACACCGGCACGCCCCACATCTGAAAGAACGGGCCGAGGTTCTTGCCGGCGGTCTTCGAAAACCGCACCATCCACTGGCTGCGCTTCTCGTCATCGCTCGCTGGCAATTCATTCTGCGGCGCGACGCGATACCCGGCGAATACTTTTTTGTAAGCGTCCCAGCCGAAGGCGTCCTGCAACTGCACATACATGGAGAGCGCGAGGAACGGCTCCTTCTTCCATTCATCGAAACGCTTGCCGCTCGACACGTGCTTGGCATAGTTCTTTGCCACCTCATCGAGGCTCACACGTCCCTTGGCCGGCGTCACGCCGCAGAGCTTGTCGAAAACATACATGGAGAAGATGTTGCACGTCACCTCGGTGGTGCCATCAAAGGTCCACTGACCGCTCTGGTGGTTGTGTCCCAGTTCGTGGAAAATGCCCCAGTTGCCCTTCAACAGCAATTCCTTGCTGGCGAAGCTTTTTGGTTGGTCCATCCACGTCATGATCGGATAACCGGAATGCATGTAGCCGGCGGAAATCTGCTGGTCGCACACCACGCGCTCCGGCCGGCGACGTTCGGCGGCGGTGCCGGCCAATTCGTCTTCCAAGTCCACGATTCGCTCCCACACTTTCATCAACGCTTCCGGATCATCGAGCGCGCGCACGGATGACGACGGCAGCGTCAGGATGACCTTGGAGCACTCCAATTCCGCCCAAGGCGCCGGCTCCTTGCGAAGGCGGTCCTTCCAATCCATCGGCTTCGTCTTGCCGAGCACGAAATACGGCGCGGCGACAGCGCCGCTGATCTTGACCGGCATCTCGCCGAGTTCGCACTTGTCCGGCACCTCGATGTAAATCGGTCCGCCGAACATGCTTGCCGCCTTCGTGGACGGCGCGGTGAGCGGCACCCGCGTCGAGATTTCCGGAAACCGCTCCCACTTGTCGAGATTCCAAAGACTGTCGTTGTGCGCGCCGATTCGCAGCCAAAGTTTCTTGCGCGCGGCGGACTCCGGAATTTCCACGGTGACCACGCTGCCGGCCGGCGCGTAGAGACCGGTGCTGTGCCATGCGGGTACGGTCGTATCGAGCGTCAACGAACGCGGGATGCGCGCCGCGCCCGCCGGTACTTCGCCGGGAAAAATTCTTGCGGCCGGATGCTCTTTCACTTGCTCCGGCGGCAGAATCTTCGCCGTCATCGTCTGGAATGTCGCCGCCAACCTCGCGCTGAGGTCGCTCTTCTTGATCGGCGTCTTCGGCGTCGGCAGCAGCTTGACTTTGTCGTCGCCGGCCAGCTTTGCAAGCTTCGGCAAAAACGTCGCATCGTTCGGCGGCAACGCGCGCGCAGCAGCCGTGATGGTGGAGGAGGCTTGCGTTACGTCATCCGCGCTGAGTTGGAACCGTCCCGCCATGTGTTCTAGCGTGGAGTGCAGCGCCAGTCCCGCATGCAGTGTCGGCGGCGGCAGGTCGCCCGCCGCAAAGCCGCGCGGGCTGGTTCGCTCCAGCGTGCCGTCACCCCACACCATGCCCATGGGCACGAGCAGTTTGTTGCCGGGAAAGTCCACACGCAAATCCTTGCCCGGATTCAACTGCGCCCAGCCCCATCCGCACGAGGCAGTGATCAGCCCGCCGCCGCCCGCGACAAATTTCGCCACAACCTCCACGTCTTTGTCGGAAAAACTGTGCGCGTCTGACACAAGCACCTGGACGGCGTTCAACCGGTGCAGGTCCGCATCGGTGGCGCTGAAACCGCGCTTGTCGAAGAACTCGACGAGGCCCCCCTTGCGGTAAAGTCCGACGTGCAGCTTCGCTCCCGCCGCCAGCGCGCGGCCACCCGCGGCCCAACGCACGGCGTTGACCATCAGAGCCGCCGTGTCCGACGTCGCCAGCGCCTCCACTCCGAAATAGCCGTTGTGGCTGAACGCCATCACGCGACCGTTGCCAAACCGCGCCGCTCCCACCACCGGCCCCGACGTCTCGCGCCCCATGCCGCCGATCACCACTGGAAACGCCGCGTCGCCAAAAACACACAGCGTTCCCGGCGCGCCCGGTGCGGCAATCTCATGCACGCCCCCGAGCAATGCGGCAAAGTCGGCTTTCAGCGTGCTCGTTTTTGCCGGCACCGCCGGGGCTTTGGCGGTCACCGCGCCCGCTTGTGGGGTGGTGAAGGAAAGGATTGCCGTGATCGTCAGGAGCAAAACCGTTCGCATAACTGCGGCGAACATGCCTGAGCAAAATCATGGCGTCAATGCCGCTCCCTTGGGGCGCGGGCGTTCCGCCCGCCTGGCAGGATCATCGCGATATCCCGGCAGGCGGAGCGCCTGCGGTCCCAAGTTCGCCGCCAAAATGCTTTGACCATCGCACGGGCGTTGCCGAAGATAGGGTGTCGTGGAAGCCGCGCACATCATCCAACCGAATCCGCTCTGGATCGCGCCGTTTGTGGCGCTGCTCCTGGGCATCGCGCTAATGCCGTTTATCGCGAAGGAGTGGTGGCACCGCCGTTATCCGTGGGTCGCCCTCGCGCTCGGCGCGCTTACGACCGGCTATTACGCCATCGGCCTGAACAACGGCGCGCGAATGCTGCACTCCTTCCACGAATACGTCAGCTTCATCTGCCTCATTGGCTCGCTGTTCGTCGTCAGCGGCGGCATCCACATCCGCGTCCGCGGCGAATCACGCCCGCTCGTCAATGTGCTCTACCTGCTCTGCGGCGGGCTGCTGGCCAATGTGCTCGGCACCACCGGCGCTTCGATGCTGCTCATCCGGCCGTTCTTGCGCACCAACAAATACCGGCTCACGAGCTACCACATCGTCTTCTTCATCTTCATCGTCAGCAACGTCGGCGGATGCCTGACGCCGCTGGGCGATCCGCCGCTGTTTCTCGGCTACCTGCGCGGCGTGCCGTTCCTGTGGGTGGCGGAGCATTGCTGGGCGATCTGGGCGTTCGCGATGGTCGCGCTGCTCGGCATCTTCTGGATTCTCGACTACCTCGACTTCATGCGCGCGCCAAAGGAAGTGCGCGAAAAGGAAACGTCCCACGAGCAATGGCGCTTCGATGGGCTGCACAATCTTTTCTTCCTCGGTCTCATCCTGGTCGCCGTCTTTCTGCAACAACCGCCGTTCCTCCGCGAGGCCCTCATGATCGCGGCGGCGGTCGGCTCGTATTTCACCACCGCCAAGACGGTCCACGAAGCCAACCACTTCGACTTCGAACCGCTGAAAGAGGTGGCGTTCTTGTTCGCCGGCATCTTTGCGACGATGGTGCCGGCGCTGGATTGGCTGGAGCTGAATTCCTCCAAATTCGGCATCGCCACCGCGGGCCAGTTCTACTGGGGCAGCGGCGTGCTTTCGTCCGTGCTCGATAATGCGCCGACCTATCTGAGCTACCTTGCCGCCAGCATCGGCCTTTTCGTGGACCAGGACATCGTCAGCCAGGTCCAGCAACTCGTCGCCGCCCACGGCTCCAATCTCAGCATCGTCGTCGGTCCGCATATGGATGAAATCAAGGCGACATTGGCGGCGATCCAGAAATATCATCCGGAGCTGCTCGCCGCCGGCAGCGTGTCGCTTGAGCAAGTCCAGGTCTGCTACCTCCTCGGAAACCACAACCTTTACATCGTCGCCATCAGCGTCGGCGCGGTCTTCTTCGGCGCGTGCACCTACATCGGCAACGGCCCGAATTTCATGGTCAAGAGCATCGCCGAGCATGCCGGCGCAAAAACACCCAGCTTCTTCGGTTATGTTTTCAAGTTCGTCCTGCCGCTGCTGCTGCCGGTGCTCGCCGCAGTGTGGTGGATGTGGTTCCGCGGCGGAGTAATGGAGTGATGGAGTGTTGGAGTCATGAAAACGAAAACGCCTTCGACACACCACCCCGCAATCCCGCCGCCCCATCACTCCAATACTCCATTACTCCAGCACTCCGTCCCCCTGCGCCTTGGCAACCTCGCGCTGCCATCGCGTTTTTTTCTCGCGCCGCTGGCGGGCTACACTAACCTCCCCTTCCGCCTCGTCGCACGCCCGCTGGGCGGCCTCGGTCTCGCCACCACCGACCTCGTCAACGCCCGCTCGTTGATCGAGAAACGCCGCCAGGCTTTGGAACTGATCGAGACGCGCCCCGACGACCAACCGCTCGCGGTGCAAATCTTCGGCACCGTCAAAGAGGAACTCTGCGCCGCCGCGCAACTCCTCCAGTCCATCGGTGTGAGCGTCGTGGACCTCAACATGGGCTGCCCGGTCCACAAAGTCGTCCGCGGCGGCGGCGGCTCGGCCATGATGCGCGAAGCCAACAAGACCGTCGCGCTCGTCCACGCGTTGGTCGAAAGCGTGAAGATTCCCGTCACCGTAAAGATGCGGCTCGGCTGGGACGACGCGACCATCAGCGCGCCGTTTTTCGCCCGCGAGTTCGAGCAGGCCGGCGTTGCCGCCGTCACCATCCATGGCCGCACCCGCGCGCAAGGTTTCAGCGGCAGTGTCAACCGTCCCAGCATCCGCGCCGTCGTCGAAGCCGTCGAGCGCATCCCGATCATCGGCAACGGCGACATCCGCACGGTCGAGGACGCGCGGACGATGTTCGTTGAGACCGGCTGCGCCGCCATCGGCGTCGGCCGCGGCGCGTTGCTGAACCCGTGGATTTTCCGCCAGTGTGACGCAGCGCTGGTCCGCGGCGAACCCGTGGTGACGCCGGGCTACATGGATCGGATCGAGTTCATGGTCAGCCATTACGAGATGTTGCAAAGCTTCCGCGGCGAACGGGTCGCATGCATCCAGTTCCGCAAGATGTCGCGCTGGTATGGCCGCTCGCTCCGCATTCCCAAGGCAACGCAACACCGTCTTGTCATGCTCAAGGACGCCGCCGGGTTCTACGGCCTCGTAGCCGAGTTGCGCGCCATGCCGCCGCGGTCGGAAGAACCGCCTGCTCGGGACGAGCCGCGCATCCCCACTTCCTCCAAAGCGAACGAACGCTGGTGAGAAGCAGCCGTGTCACTCCATGACACGCTTGTTTTATATTCCCCTCGCAAAAATCTTCTTGTGCATCTTGTGCTTCTTTGTGGCTAATATCACCCATGCTTTGGTGTGACCAGTTGGCTCAAAAAATCGAAGGACCGCAGACCATCAACGACTCGAAGACGCCGTCGGGCCGGGTGCATGTCGGCGCGCTGCGCGGCGTCCTCATTCACGACGTGATGTTCCGCGTGCTCAAGGAGCGCGGCGTGCCCGTGCGCTACATCTACGGCGTGGACGATTACGACCCGGTGGACGAAATCCCCTACGGCCAGCGCGAGCACTTCGAGAAGTATCTCGGCGCGCCGCTCTGCAACACGCCGCCGCCGCCCGGCTCCGATGCGACCGACATGGCCGAGCATTTCATCCGCGAGTTTTTCCAGGTGTTCGAGGAACTCGGCGTGAAGGTCGAAACATACCGGATGCGCGACATCTACCGCTCCGGCAAGTTCAACGAGCCGATTGATACCATCCTTCGCAACGCCGACAAGGTCCGCCGCATTTACAAGGAAGTCAGCGGCGCCGAACGCGCCGATACCTGGTTTCCGTTCCAGACCGTCTGCGAGAAATGCGGACGCGTCGGCACCACCGAGGTCACCGCCTACGATGGCAAGGAAGTCACCTACACCTGCCGGCCCGACCTCGTGAAGTGGGCGCGCGGTTGCGGCTACGCGGGCAAGGTCTCGCCGTTCGACGGCCGCGGCAAACTCCCGTGGAAGCTCGAATGGCCGGCGAAGTGGACCACGTTCCCCGTCACCATCGAGGGCGCGGGCAAGGACCACAGCACCAAGGGCGGCTCGCGCGATGTCTCGGAACATTGCCTGCGCGAAATTTTCGGGACGAAACCGCCGCTCAACATCCCGTATGAGTTCTTCCTCGTCGGCGGCGCGAAGATGAGCTCCTCGCGCGGCGTCGGCGCGTCGGCGCGCGACATGGCAAACTTCCTGCCGCCGGAAGTGCTGCGGTTCCTGATGACCAAGCCGCAACCGAAGCATCCGGTGAACTTCTCGCCCGACGAAGTCTATATCACGAAGCTCTTCAACGAATTTGACCGCTACCACTGGCGGACCTACCACGACGCGAAGACGCTGGAGCCGGACAAGCGGCTCTACGCGTTGTCGGAGATTACGCCGGAGGGCGATTTCCACGACGCGAACTTCCAACTTGTTGTGACGCTGGTGCAGATGCCGCACCTCAACCTCGTCGCCGAAATCGAGAAGCGCCAAGGCTCGCCGCTGACGCCGCTGGAGCGCCGGCATCTCGACCGCCGCGTCCAGTCCGCGCGCTTCTGGCTGGAGAACTACGCAACCGAAGAGGAAAAGACGAAATTGCAGGACACACTGCCGGCTCGCGCGCAACAGCTCACGCAAACCCAGCGCGCGTTCCTTCATATGCTCGCCGACGCGTTGCCCGGCACGCCATGGGAAGACGAACCGCTCCAGCACAAGATTTTCGAGGTCGAGCGGCTCGTGCCCATCGAATACCCCGTCGGCTTTCAGGCGATCTACCGTGTGTTGCTCGACCGCGACAGCGGCCCCAAGGCCGGCAATCTGCTGGCGTTTCTCGACAGCGGCTTCGTGCTCAAGCGGTTGAAGGAACTGCCGCTCGACAAGACGGCCTTCTGGCGCGAAAGCAGCCTCACCGAGGAGGCATTCGAACAGTGGCTCACGAAGGAGAAGGTCCACATCAAATCCGCCGCCGCCCGCGCCGATTTCGTTGCCGGCGTTGGCATCGTTGAGTTCACGGTAACGTTGGATGACGAAAAAACCTACGCGAAGCGGGTGATCACCGAGCCATGCGAATCCGCCGCCTGCGCGACCGCTTACGGAAACCGCCTGGCCGGACAACTTGCGGGGCTGACAGGCGTCGCCATCCAGTTCAAAGGCTGGACCTGACCGGCGCATGCACGCCAAGCTCCGTCAGGAGCGGCACGTTTCATGGCTAACACCTACACGCAAATCTACGTTCAAGTGGTTTTTGCCGTGCAGGGCCGGCAGAATCTGATTCGCCCCGAACGCAAAGAGGAACTGCAGAAATACATCACCGGCATCGTCTGCGGGCAAAAACAGAAACTGCTGGCCATCAACTGCATGCCGGACCACACACACATTCTGATCGGATTGAAATCGGATGTGGCTCTTTCGGATCTTGTTGGCGACATCAAAACTGGCTCGACCAACCACATCAACAGAAGCCGATGGGTCTTGGGCAGGTTCTCGTGGCAGGAAGGCTTCGGGGCCTTCTCTTACGGCCACTCACAATTGGACACCGTCATTCGCTACATCCAGAATCAAGAGAAACACCACGCGCGGCGAACGTTTCAAGATGAGTATTTCGCTTTCTTGGAAAAGTTTCGCGTGCCCTATGATGAGCGATATGTGTTCAAGCCGGTTGGTTGAACTCCTTGACCGGCTACGAACATGTCGCTCCTACGGAGCTTCCGCAATCTTCCGGACGATGAACTATAAACATGACGCCCCTGACGGGGCTTGGGTTTCGACACAATGGCAACTAGCGCCGTAGGCGCGGCATGTTTATAGAATCAAACCCATAACAAACTAGCTCCGCAGGAGCGACATGAACAGGGCCGCACAAACACAACATCCAACCAAAGATCGGCTGCCACGCTACACCCTCGGCACCGACTCCGCCGCCGCGCAAAGGCTGCGCGTGCTCGATGAGGTTTATCACCAAACGACATGGGCGCTGTTGGAACGTGCCGGCCTGCGTGAGGGCTGGCACTGTGCCGACATCGGCTGCGGCACGGGATTGGTGACGATGGCGATGGCCGGGCATGTCGGCGCCGCCGGGCGTGTCATCGGCGTTGATGAAGCAGGCACTTTCATTGATGTCGCACGCCAAACTGCCGCCGAGCGCAAACTGAAGAACGTCGAGTTTGGTTCCGGCGATGCTTACGCGCCTCCTCTGCCCTCCGCGCAATTCGATCTCGTTTATGCGCGATGCCTGCTCTCGCATTTGGATAAACCCCTGCGCGCCATCCAGGCGATGACCGCGCTGGCGCGACCGGGCGGCCGTGTGGTGATTGAGGACATTGATTGCAGCGGCGTGTTTGCGCATCCGAAAGCGCCGGCGTTGATGCGGCATCTCGGCCTCTACCAGCGCGTCATGCGGCTGTACGGCGGCGATCCGCTTATCGGTCGCAAACTGCCGCGACTCTGCCGTCAAACCGGTTTGACCGATGTGCGTTTCGAAGTCGTCTCGCCGTCGGAGCCGCTCAAACCGGTGAAGCGGCTCTATCCACTGACGTTGACATGTCTGAAGCCGGCGATCGTTGAAGCCGGACTGGCAACAGCCCGCGACGTAGATGCGCTCACCGCCGAACTCAACGCGAAGGTGGACGATCCAGATGTGACGTTTCCCTCCTGCCCGATGGTCCAAGTTTGGACGCGCAAATCCTGACCGGTCGCTCTAAACTGCGGCCATGAGCTACAGATCACGCTTCCTCGTGCTGCTGTCCCTGGCTGGTTGGATGACGCTATCCATTTACGCCGCGCCATCCCTCGTTGAACAAACCGCCAACGATGTCCGCATCGTGCGCGATGACAACGGCCTGTGGTGCGGCGCTTCGATGGGCATGACGCATCAAAGCGATCCGCGCTACCAGGCGAAGAAGATTCTCGACCTCGCCTCCGTGCCGGAACCGGCGTGGGCGGCGGCGCGCAAGGTGCGGCTGTCGGCGTTCTTCTGCGTGCGCGATTATTCGCTTATATCGCTCGGCAAGGCCAACGGCCTTGACGAGGCGTTTGAGGTCGTCATCAACGGCAAGGTCCACACGTTTCCGAACAACGGAGGCGCCCCGGTGTATGCGGACGGCAAGCCGATTGCGATGGCGTGGTTTGATTTTGCGCTGCCGAAGGAAGAATTCGTCCGCGGCCGCAACGAAGTCATCTTCCGAAAAGCGCCGACGCCGGTGACGAAAGCAAAGCCGGATGATTACCTTTATCTCGGCATAGACAACACACCGTCCGGCGGCAACAGCGCTGTCAGTTTCGATGGCGGCAAGACGTGGACTGCTGACAAACTCAACGCCATCGGCGCGCGCGGTGAATACATGGTGCGGTTGATCCTGCTGAGCAGTGAACGACAATTCGAGAGCGCGTGGCGACCCGCCTCGACACCGGCACTAAGCGACCCAGCGGGCGTCATCGCTTACGCCGGGGCGCACGACAACGAGGTCCGGCTGGAGTGGGAGCCGCAGCGGCTGGACCAGTCACAACCAGTGACGGTGGCGGTTGAGACGGTTGAAGCGAAGAAATTCAAACTCCGATGGCTTGACGTGGAGGGCAAGCCGCTGCCAGCCATCAACGGCAGTGGGCCGCGATTTGAAACGACGGTGAGTGGCAAACCAGTCAGCGGCGTTGTGGTGGACGCCGCCGCGCGGTCGTTGGTCGTGCGAGGCGTGCGCGGCTATCACGCGGTGGAGTTGCCTATCAACATCTGCCCACCCATCGCCGCGCCTGCTGGAACTGCGGCGAAACGCAAACCTTCGTGCCGTGTCACGAATGACGCCGCATTGCTGGAGAACGCCACGCTGCGTTGCCGGTTCGCTTTGGACTCGCACCATTTGAAGCTGGTTTCGATCTTCAACGAGCAAGCCAACTCTGAAACCGTGCGCCAACCGGACAAACTCGACATGTTCCTCGTCGAGATCGGCACGAACCATTTCTCCGGCGCGCGCGATTTCGAGTGCCAGTCGCTGCGGGCTGAGGGTCGCAACGGTTTCGCGGCGGAGTTGTTCCTGCCCGCGCACTCGCTCGCGGCCACGCTGACCGGCTCCATCAACACGGACGGATTGCGTTTGGGACTCGCGCTTGCCAACCGCGGCTCTGCGCCGCTGGACTTCAAAGTGGCCTTCCCGCATCTCGCGGGTCTCGCGCTCTCCAGCGATTCGGCGGCCGACTACTATTTCTTCCCGCGTGGCGGCGGCATCATTGCGGACCGGCCTGCGCTGGTCCGCCAGGGCTACGGCGATCATCAGGCACTTTATCAGGTCATGGACCTGTTCAGCCCCGCGCTTGGCGCGGGCTTGTCGGTGCGCACCGACGACGCGGACGGCCGGTATAAAATCTTCGCGCTGAGCAAGCAACTGCCGGGACGTCCGCCGGGTCCGACGTTGACGCCGATGTGCCCGACGAAACCGGAGTTCCAGTTCAGCAATACGTTCGAGCAAGTCACCGGGACGAGTTTCGCTGTCGAATATCTTCGCCGGACGCGCGAGCCGGGCGGGATGTTTGCCCCAGCGCCGGTCGTCATCTCCGCACACGCGGGCGACTGGAAAACGCCCATGAAAGACTATGCGGCGTGGGCACACCGGGCATGGAAGTTCCGGCCGCCGTCACGGCTCGACGGCGTGGTGAACATGATCGCCGTCGGCTGGGGCCACGATTTGTTGTTCAAAGATGGCAAGTATCGCACCGACTTTCTGAAGCCGGAACGCGATTGTCTTGAACTGATGTCGTGGTGGGAATGGTCGCCGCTGGGGCCATGGAGCACGCCATTCGACAAGCTCAAGGAGAAGTTCGGCGAGGCGAAATACTCACTGTGGCAATCGTATTACGTGAAAGACCCGGTGACGGGCCAGATGATGTGGAACAACCAACCCGGCGATTACGACGGCTACAACGCACGCTTCGGCGGCCTGCCGGCGTTTCGCAAAGCGGTGCAGGAATACAAGAAGAGCTGCTCGCTCATCACGCTCTACACCGACCCGTTTCGTTTGGACGACGCCAGCAAGGCCGGCCAGCAACACGGCAAGGAATGGGACGTGATCCTGCCCAACGGCGATTATGCCAAAGGTTACGAGGTCTGGAACCCGTGCCATGATCTCGCCGAAGTCCGCCAGTGGGTCGCCAACTCGATGGGCCGCGTGATGCGCGAGACGGGCGCTGATGGCATCCGCCTTGACGAATACGGCCATCGCGGCTGGGCATGCTACAACTTGGCGCATAAACACACGTTCGCCGAGCCGGGTTGCACGGAGTGGCTGCGTGCCACCGCCGAAGCCACGAAGATGGTGCGCGCCGCGATGGACAAGGTGAACCGTCGCCTGGTGCTGACGACCGAGCATCCGGGCTACGACTACCTGATGCAATTCCTCGACGGCTGCATCACCTATGATCTCACGGTGCAGGCGACGCCGCTGCGGCCGTTGGAATGCAACACGCAGCGCTTCTATTTCCCCGAGTGCAAAGCCTACGAGCTGGACCATCGCGGCGCGGACCGCGACTGCCACAAGCGTTTCTGGAACATGGTCGCCGCGTTTGGCCGCGAGTATCCTCCTGCAATGTATGCGGTCCTGAAAGAGAACAACAACGTGCTGGGCGGCGATGACGAACCGCTCGTACCGACGCTGAAGCCGCTCGTCTATGCCAACCGCTTCGGCTCCGGTGCGAAGACACTCTGGACGATCTACAACGCTACCGGTCATACCGTGCACGAGCCGCTGCTCGCCGTGACTCTCCGCGATGATCAACACGTCGTGGACTTGCTCGGCGGCGAAGAACTTTCAGTGACCGCGTCCAACCAGTTACGCGTGAGCCGCTGGCTGTCGCGCGGCGGCGTTGCGTGCATCGCCCGCCTGCCGCGGTTGATCGCCATCGCCAGGAATGGCGACCAATTGTCCCTGACCCTCAAGCTCGCAGGAGCGCGGCATCGCCTCGTTGTGTGCAATGAGGCCGGCGAGACACTGCTTTCCGTTCCCGTTTCAGCGAAAAGGCTCAGCCTCGACCTGAATGACGCAAAAGAAAAGAAGCCGCGCTGTGTGAAACTATTGCGAGGCGACACCTTGCTTGACGTTGCCGTGATTCCGTAGTGGCCGCTGCGGGCGCGTCGCCGCAACGTAGCGCTGCGTTCCTTATCCGAGCGGTCATCCCCTCACCCGCACGCCACGGTCGCGCAGATAAGCGTTCCATGACTTGACTGTCTCGCGCGTCGGCGGTTTGACGGATTCGGGCAGATGGGCCGTCAACCCGAACCGCTTCAGCTTGGCGCGCCAGAGATCGTAGTAGGGAAGCAACTCGACGCCCCCGAGTCGCGGCAGCCGGCGAGACAACGCGACAATACCGTCGAGATGCTCCTTGCGCGCGTTGTGTCCGGGAATCATCGGGCAGCGCAGCAGAATCGCTGCGCCGGCGTCGTGCAACTGTTGCAGCCGTTCCAGGATGGTCTGGTTTTCCCGCCCTGTAAATTTCTCATGCAGGCGCGGATCGGTTTCTTTGAAATCGAACAGCCACAGATCCACGACGCGCCTCAGCCGCTCGAACACATCCCACGTTGCGTAGCCGGAGGTCTCGATGCAGCAATGGATGCCGTGGTTCTTCGCGGCATGAAACAAATCCTCCGCAAACTCCGGCTGGAGCAACGGCTCGCCGCCGGAGAGCGTCAACCCGCCACCGGATTGCGCGTAGTAGTCGCGGTCGCGCAACACAACCTCGATCACATCGTCCACCGCCATGTCGCGGCCGACCATTTCCAACGCTTTCGGATCGCAGACCGGCGCGCAATCGCCGCTGTTGGTGCAACGGGCGCGGTCCACGACCGCTTTGCCCGCGGTGTCTTTTGACAACGCGTTCGGTTTGCAGACCTTGAAGCACTCGCCGCACGCAATGCACTTGTCGGCGACATAGGAAAGCTGCGGCTTCGGGTCAATGCTCTCCGGGTTGCCGCACCAGAGGCACCGCAGCGGGCAGCCTTTCAAGAACACGGTCGTCCGAATGCCCGGCCCGTCGTGGATCGAGAACCGCTGGATGTCGAAGATGCGTCCGGCGTTCATGACCAATCCCTCACGGCTGCCCCGATGCTGATTGTGGATGCCATTTCAAACTTCTCCGGGTCGTGCGCACACCAAGCCAGGCTACGCCAGCAATCAGCAACCAGACGGTGGCTGGTTCCGGTACGTTGGCGATTTCGAGCGCGTTGCTGCTGGCCAGTTTTTGTTTTTCTTTCAGCTCAAGGGTTTTCCATTGCGCCGAGTTCTCGACAACGATGTAGGAAGTGGAACCAACCAGCACGCCGCTGTCGCGACTAAGCCGGACAATATCCGAGAGCCCCGCATTATCAAACGAGGGGTTTTCGATCAGAGCATAGTGAAGCAGCCACGCGGACATCCCGCGGCTGTAGCGCGTGTCGGGCGCGATCACGCTCACCGGACCGACGGGACGAAACCGTCCGCTTGCGGAATCAAGCACCGTCAGATCGCGATTGGCGACCGTCGGCGCGAACTGCACCAACGCGGCAGGCGCGTTTGCGAGTGGCGCGCAAACGGCGACAGCGTTGCCGCATCGCAAGACGATCACGGGATGGCGCGCGGCAGTGAGGTTGGCGGTTGGAAGCGGTTTGTTGGCGAAGTCGAACGCGCAAGGAGACCGACCACTCCCTTGAGAGTAGTAGCACATCGTGTCCGGCGCAAACCGCGCGAACATCGCCAGATCGTCATCGCTCAACGGCTCACCGTGCCCTGCACGCAACACGACAATCACCGGAAACCGTTCCAACCAGGCATCGCCATCGCGGGCACGACTGAACTGGTCGTAATGCCAAAGCAGTGCGCGCTTGATGGCGCGATCTTGCAAGAAGCCACCGCGCATCGGGGGCAACTTTTCACCGAGGGCGCGGTCAGTCGTGCGTTCGATATCCCCGAGAGACATCAACCCGCCGGTGATGTCACGAAACTCGTAATTGCCGGCCGTGATCACACACTCGGTCGCGTCGGGGAAATATCGTGTCACCATGTCGCGAATCGCCGGCTTCAGCATTTCCGGTTTCGCTGAGGATTGGCTGGAGCAATCAACAATCAAGTGGATGTAGGGTCTGCGTTTCGCCCTGGGCAGTCGCTCAAGCGCCGTTGGCGCCATCGCCAGCACGCATTTGCCTTCCTGCGCGCCAGCCAGCGCCATGCCGGCATCGGAGGCCGGCGTCTTGTCGTCGAGTTTTAACGCCACGTCACCAATGCGCACGGTCGGCACGACCACCGCGGGGTGCAGGAACTCAATTTCAACAGTGCGCTGCTCGCCGGCCGCAAACGGGAACACGCGCAACTCCACGGAATCGGCGCCCGTGTAAACGAGCAGTCCCGGATCGCGGCGAGAGGCGTCGCGAATCATTTGATAAACCCAGAGCGCCGTTTTCTTTTCAAAAAGCCTGCCTGGCACGCGCTCACTGCCAATATGGAGCCAGAAACCGGATACCAGCACGCTCTCCGGCAATTCGATACGGCCCACAAACTCGCTGTTGCCTTGTCCTCCGTTGCGCAACTTCAACGTCACCCGCGTCCGCACACACTCGCCCTCCCGGACCGACTCGTGTGTCACAGCTTCCATGCTCACCGCGCTTGGCGGCGCGGAGCGCATGACTTCGCGCGCAGACGCCCGGCGCGGACCGCGGGTGTTGAAGAGGCCGATCTGGTTTGCCGAGACAACCGGCAGGTCGCTGCCAAAGAACGTTCGGTGCAACCGGTTCAGCCTGTCATCCGGCAGCACCAGATTGTCGAAGACAATCCAGTCGTAGTAATCCGACATGAACGGCAGTCGCAACCCCGCCTTGAAATCCGCCAGCCGCGTCATGCTGTGCCGCAGCGCCATGAGGTTTCCGTCAAACCGATCCGCGCGCCGGTAGTCCGGGCTGAACACATAGCCCATCGCCCGATGCAACACCGCCCGATCCATCCACGCCGCACCCGTGTAAACCGCGGGCATCGCCAACACGGCCAATGCCGCCAGCAACACCGCTCGCACACGGCGTCCGTCAGCCGCTTCGCGTCGGAAGCCGTCGAGCAACCGCTGGCCATGCACGAGGAACAACACCGTTGGGGTTAGAATCAAGAATCCCGTGCCGATCGCGATGACCGCCGGAATGGCCAGCGGCAGAAACGGCAGGAAAACGATAAAGAAATAAAGTGTGAACGCAAACATCACGCATTGTGCCAGCCAGACGAGCCGCGCCGGCCATTCGCGCCGGAATTCCGGCACCAACAGCAATGCACCGTTGAGCACGGCCATCACATAGACGCCGACCGACTGAAAGTCCGCCGGGAAAGGAAAGTACCGGTTCAACCACAAACCGCCGAGAGGCCCGGCGATGCCCACGACGAACGTCAACGCCGCCAGCGACCATCGCCCTCGCTGTTGCAGCCAGACGTAGCCCATCACCAGCAACCGGATGATCGCCGTCATCATCGCAATGGTCAGGCCAATGACGAGACCGATGATGACGACGGCCGCAAGTCCGCCGTCAAACATACGGAACCAGAGCATCACATGAAAAACCAGATACCAGAGTGCCGGCGCACCGACGGCAACAATGACGCACACGCACACATCCACTCCGCGCCGCAGGGGCGCATCAAAGCACGCCAACCGCACCGCCGCGTAAAAGACCGCTGGCATGATGAGCGCGAACTGATTGTAGAGAACCGTTTCCGGAGGAAGAATCCAGTCCACCACCGAACGCGGCAGCAAGGTTTCGAGGCGATAGGTGAACAGCCACAAGTGCAGGACAGGCAGCGCCAGCAACAACCAGTTCACGCTCCACGAGACTGGTTTTCGCAGCGCTCGCAGCGTCAGTACGACCGCGCAGCCGACTGCAAACAAGAAGACTTCCGAGCCGAAGACCTCATACGCCATGTGCCGCTGTTCGGCACTGATGTCGCCGACGGCGATATAGAATGCGTGGAGATTCAGCGCCAACAAGACAGCCTGCGGCACAATCCAGACCCAGAACAAAACAAACGGCTGCTTGAGCGAGTCGGGGAGAAGCGGCTTCGCCGTCGCTTCAATTGGTTTGGGCGCGCTCATTCTGAGAATCCTCCAGCTTATGATTCAAGGCAGCTTCGTCAGCAGCGACTTCAAGGCGGAGGTCATGGCGGATTGATATCGCTCCACGTCGGTAACCCGCAAGATGAAGCGGTTCTTCGACTGCGGGTCTTTCTCCCACTCCGTCACGCCGACGGCGGAACATTTCACACGGACCGGCTCGAAAGCGAACACCACGTCGCTCGCCGACTTCAGCGGCACGATCTCGCCCGACTTCGTCACCGTCAGCCCGGCGGCGTGGAAGAAGCCCGCCGTGCACCACATGTTCCGGTCGCGGCTGCCTTGGGCGGCGAGGGCCTCGGCGTCTTTCGGCGCGGCCAGTTGTTGCAGCCACAAACCATCGGCGGTTTTTCCTCCGGCATACATCGCCATGAAGTAGTTCTGCACGCGCTCCGATAAATACGGCAGGATTTCGCTCTGCCGAAAACGGTAGAACGAACCGTAAGTTGCCACGCGATGCCTTTCCGACGGCGAGGAGCTGACCACTTCGAAACAGGGCAGCCAATAAACCGGACACGGCATTTCGAACATCGCGGCGTAACTGGCAGGATCGAGCGCCACGTTGTATTCGCGCTGGCGCGCTTTCGCCGGGTCGGGCGTGCCGGAGCCGGCGTTGAGATAGATGCCGGCGCATCGCCGCGCAAAAAGTTTCGGCTCCAGCCGCGCCGCCAGCGCCACGTCGCGGCACGTGCCAACCACGTGAATGACCACGGGCCGCGGCGATTGTCGCATCAGTTCCAGAAACGCGTGGACGCCGGCCAGGTCACCCGCAGCCGCGCCCGATCGCATTTCCTCCGTCGCCGGCACGCGTGGCGAACCGACGACGACCGGCACGGCCTTGCCGGTAATGTGGTTCAGCTGCGCCACCGCACAGATGTCAGGCGCCTTGGCCCACCCGGCATTCGGGTGATCAATCATCACACCACGAAGGTCCACCTTGTCTTGCAAAGCGAGCGCATACTGCGTTGTTAGGTCCCAGTGATCGTCCGGATCGTTGTGCGGCCGGAATAAATCTGTGACGTGAAGCGTGGGCACCGGCGCCGCGCCCGCGCCGTGCGCGCTGCCGGCAACCAGGCAGGCGAGCACCAGTGTGCATACCGCTTTGACAAGAACCGGTTTCATTTGCGTGTGATGCTAATCCGCCAACCGCAACCGCCAGATTTCGGCGTGCGCTTTCTCGACACACGCTTCGACGCCGCTCGCCGCGAAAACAGTCGGGCGCGACAGAGCAAAGCCACCCGCCACCGCGAAGCCGGTCTTGAGGAATTGCCGGCGGGAAACGAAGCTCATGCCCATACCAACGCTCACAGGTGCTCCGTCCGCGCGATGATCTCCTCCTGCATGTCGGGCGTGAGGTTCACGAAAAACTCGCTGAAGCCGGCGACGCGGACGACGAGGTCGCGGTATTGCTCCGGGTTTTTCTGCGCGGCGCGCATCGTCGCGGAGTCCACGACGTTGATTTGCAACTCCTGGCCGCCATTCTGAAAATAAACGTTCAGCATCGCGCGCAGCTTCTCGCGCTGGCCGCCGTCGGCGATCATGCCGGAGTGGAAACGGATGTTCACTTGATAGCCGGACTGCCAGCTTTTCACGGCGTTGAGTTTGCAGACGGAGTTGAGCGTCGCCGTCGGCCCGCTGCGCTCGCAGCCCGCCGAGACCGCGACCGAGTTGGCCACCGGCGACCACGCAAGGCGGCCGTCGGGCGTGGCGGGCGTGCCGCGGCCCATTGTCACCGCGCCGCTGCGGACGACGTGACCGTTGCCAAACTGGCTGCCGTCGCGCGGGTCGCGGCAAATCTCCTTCATTGGCTCGTCGCGCAGCCGCTCGACCAGCCGGATGATGTCGTCCACGCGCGGATCGTCGTTGCCGTGCTTCGGCGCGGCCTGTAATTTCGCGCGGAGCCGCTCATGGCCTTGGAAGTTTGCGGCGCAGGCTGTCGCCACTTCGTCGAGCGTGGCCTGCTGTTTTTCATAAACCACCTGCCGCATTGCGGCCATCGAGTCCACCGCGTTGGCAAAGGCGATGCCGCCGCAGGTGAGAATGTTGTATTTGGTGCCCTGAATCAGGTCGTGCGCTTTCTCCACGCACCCCTCGAAGAAGCACGAGGTCAGCGGCGTCTGGCCCCATTGCATCTGGGCCTTCAGGACCTGCATCTCGCGCTCGTAGGACTGCTTGATCTCCGCGCGCATGTAAGCGCCGACGGCGGATGCAAACTGGTCGAATGACTTCAGCTCGCCGGCGTCCGGCGCAATGTTATTCCATTTCCATTGCTTCTTGTAGCCTTTGCCACCGGTCAGCACCGCCTCGATGGAGGTCAGATACCCAACGTGCGCGCCGGGGTTGAAGTAAAACTGGCCGGGAACTCCGAGTTCGTTGCAACCGACCGGCACATAGTTGAACGCGTCCTCACGCCGGACGCCGAGCGCCATCAAACCTTCCGGCACGACTTTGTCGTTCCATATCAAAGGAAAACAAGTCGTCCGCTGAAGTCGCGTGAGGCAGAAATCGAAGAATTTCTGGTCTATCGCCGGATGCCAGCGGACCCAAATCAGCGGCTCTGGCAGCGCCATGTTGGTGGCTCCTTCCATCATCAGCCAGCTCAACCGGTTCGTCAGGTCACGCCCATCGGCTGTCGAGCCGCCCACCACAAAGCCCTGCGTCAGATGATGCTCAGGCCCCCAGAAGGTGTTGTCGAACATCTTCAGCGCGAAGTTTTCGGAGAGCCGAAGGACTTCAGCATCGTCAAGCCGGCCCGCCTCGCGGTCGGCTTTGTAGAACGGCAACAGCAACTGGTCGAGCCGGTCCGGCGTGCAGGAATAACCGTGACCCTCGATGTGAATCGCCTGGTGCGCGAGCCAGACCAGTTGCAGCGCCTCGCGGAACGTTTCCGGAGGAGCGGCAGCGACCTTCCCGCAAATGCGCGCCATCTCGCGCAATTCGGCCGCCCGGCCCGCATGGTCGCACCGTTTCGATTCGTCCAACAAGAATCCGGCGTAGCGATGCGACCACGCACTGAGTCCCGTCAGCGTGTGCTCTGCCGCCGTGAGGAACGCCAGCTTGTCGGCGTTGCTTTCGTTTTGCCGCCGCGCCTGCACTTTACAGCGCAAGCCGCCGAGTCCCACGCGCAGCAATTCGGTGTAGCTCGGACAGAGATGGCCTTGATTGGAGATGAATTTGTAGTTTGGGCAGCCTGCCGGCAATTCGTCGTGGGTCTTGACGGGTGGCTTGCCAAGAATCTCCGTGCGATACATCCCCCACATGTTCCGGTTCTTCCAGTAGTCGCGAATCTCCTCCGGCACGCGGTCTTTCAGGTGACCTTTGCGATCGGGCCGCTCGCTAAGATAAATGTTGTTCTCGCCGATCCCGATCTCAACCATCACCGGCATCGCGCCCGGCTGTTCGCTGATGGAACCCGCGATGGCGTCGTGCTCGCGCAAGTAGAACGGCACCGTCTCGAAATACTCCCGCAGCGCCATCGCCTTACGGACAATCCACGGCTCGGCATCGTGTTGCCGGAAAACTTTGGTGAATACTTTCGCCCGATGAAGCGCCACTTGGAGCGGTGAATCCATCATCGCCTGCCGCAATGCCGCCATGTCCGCGTGCGGCGTCTGCGCCGCGCCTTTCGCCGCGCCAGCATTGCCAAGAACGGCCAGCCCGCCCGCCGCCACCCCGGCGGCCAAAAACTCACGCCGCGATATCTCCCGACTCATGCGCTGAGTTTGCCCGCAGAGCGGGCTGTTGTCGAGCCTTGCGCTGCCGTCCATCCCTTGCTACGAATCCACGCGCCCCAGGAGACAAACATGACCAAAATCAAAGCAGGCGTCATCGGCACGGGCTTCATCGGCCCGGTTCATCTTGAAGCGTTGCGCCGGCTCGGCGTGAACGTGACGGCGCTCTGCGACCTGCCGGATCGCGTGAAAATCTTGGCTGACAAATACGGCATCCCGGAAGCCTTCGGCGACTATCGCGAGTTGCTGCGTTCGCCGAATGTGGACGTGGTCCACATCACCTCCCCAAACCGGTTCCACTGCGAGATGTCGCTGGCGGCGTTGCGCGCGGGCAAACACGTCATCTGCGAAAAACCACTCGCGATGAACACGCGCGAGACGGCGCAGATCGCGAAACTGGCGCGCGGCAGCGGCAAGGTATTCGCCGTCAACTACAACGTCCGGTTTTATCCCGCCGTGCTGGCGCTTCACCGCAGGGTCGCGCGCGGCGAACTCGGCGACATCATCCACGTCAACGGCTCCTACATGCAGGACTGGCTGTTCAAGGACATCGATTACAACTGGCGGCTGCTGCCGCAGGAGGGCGGAAAGCTGCGCGCCGTCGCCGACATCGGCACGCACTGGATGGACACGGCCTCGTTCATTCTCGGCGCGAAAATCGCGTCGGTGTTCGCCGATCTGGGCACGTTCCACAAGACGCGCCGCCGTCCGCTCGGCGAGGTGCAGACTTTCGCGGCAAGCGACGCGAAGATGAACTACGCGTCCTACAAGGTCGCAACCGAGGATTTTGCCAGCGTGCTGCTGCGATTCGCCAACGGCGCGCACGGCAACCTTGGCGTCTCGCAGGTCGCCGCCGGACGCAAGAATTGCATTCGCATCGAGATTTACGGCAGCAAGAAATCCGCGTGGTGGTGCTCGGAGCAGCCGGAGATGCTGCACTTTGGCAACCGCGACGGTGCCAACGAGACAGCCGTGCGCGCCACGCCCGCGTTCGGCGACGGCGCGGCCGGCTTCATGGATTATCCGCCCGGCCATGTCGAGGGTTTCCCCGACACGTTCAAAATGCTTTTCCGCAACATCTACGCCGCCATCGCCGGTGGCAAAGGCGAGAGTTTGTTTGCCAACGCGGCAGACGGCCACCAGGAAGTCGCCGTGTGCGAGGCGATCATGAAGAGCAACCACACGCGAAAGTGGGCGAAAGTTTAGGAAATGAACAGGGAAGGCGCAAACTGAAAGGAAAACCATGAAACTCGGATACGTCTCAGCCATCCTGCCCGAACTTAACCTCGACCAGGTTCTCTCCTTCGCCGCCGCGGAACGCCTCGCGTGCGTCGAGATCATGTGCTGGCCCGTCGGCAAGGCCGAGCGCAAATACGCCGGCATCACGCACATTGACGCGAACGGCTTCACGAAGGCGCAGGCCGACGAGGTCAATGCGCTCTGTGCCAGGCACGGCGTTGGCATCAGCGGCCTCGGCTATTATCCAAACCCACTCGACCCGGATCCGGCCGCCGCGAAGGTGGCGGTGGAGCATCTCAAGAAGGTCATCGTTGCCGCGGAGAAACTCGGCCTGAAAAACGTCAACACCTTCGTCGGCCGCGACTGGACGAAGTCGGTGGACGACAACTGGCCGCGTTTTCTCAAGACCTGGAAGCCGCTGATTGCCTTTGCCGAGGACCACGACATCCGGATCGGCATCGAGAACTGCCCGATGCTGTTTACGCGCGACGAATGGCCCGGCGGAAAGAATCTAATGACAACGCCCGTCATCTGGCGGCGCGCCTTCAGCGACATCTCCAGCGAGAATTTCGGCCTCAACTACGACCCCTCGCATTTCATCCTCCAGCACATGGACCCGCTCTCGCCGCTGCGCGAGTTCAAGGAGAAGCTCTTCCACCTCCACGCCAAGGATGTTCGCATTCGCTGCGAACGAATCAACGATGTCGGCATCTTCGCCTATCCGCTGGAATGGCATCAGCCACGCATCCCCGGCTACGGAGACATTGATTGGGCGAAGTTCATGGCGGCGCTGATGAATGCCGGCTACGACGGTCCCGTCTGCATCGAAGTCGAGGACGACACGTTCGGCAAAACGCTCGAAGGCCGTAAAGCTGCCGTCCAAGTCGCCCGCAATGTGCTGGCACCGTTTTTTGGATGAGCATTTGAACAGGGAAGACGCGAAGGCGCGAAGGAACGGCATGAACGATCTGAGGATGCGGACGAAGCCGGAACGGATTGTCGTGCCGGAGGATGTTGAACGGTTGGCGACAGCAGCGGTGGACGTGGCGTTTGAAGTCCACTCGGAATTAGGGCCTGGTCTGCTGGAGACTGCTTACGAAACCTGTTTTTCGTATGAATTGCAACTGCGCGGCATCGAGCATCAACGCCAACTGGCCGTGCCGCTCCACTACAAGGACAAGGTCACCGAGGCCGGATTTCGCGCCGACATCGTGATCGGCGGCCAATTGTTGATAGAGTTGAAGGCCGTCGAGGAACTCGCGCCGGTGCATAAGGCACAAGTGGTGACTTATCTCAAACTCCTGCGTTTGCCGCTCGGCTTGCTGATCAATTTCAACGAGGTCCTCATCAAGAACGGCACCCACCGCGTCCTCAACTTCCCAAAGAAAACCGCTCTCCAATACCCCGGCTTCTGATTCCCTCATATTCCTCAACTTCGCACCTTCGCGTCTTCCCTGTTAATTCTTATGAAATACACCTACGAACAACTCGCCGGGATGATTGATCATTCGTTGCTTCATCCCACCATGACCGACAAGGACCTCGAAGACGGCTGCCGGGTCGCCGCGAAATACGGCGTCGCCTCCGTTTGCATCAAACCCTATGCCGCCAGGCGCGCCGCCGAGCTGCTGCGTGGCACCGGCGTCAAGGTCGGCTGCGTCATCGGCTTTCCCCACGGCAACTCCTGCACCGAGTCGAAACGCTACGAGACCGAACTCGCCTGTCGCGATGGCGCCGTCGAGATCGACATGGTCGCCAACGCCGGCAAGGCGCTCGGCGGCGACTGGGATTATGTCGAGCGCGATGTGAAAGCCGTTTGCGACGAGGCCCACGCGCGCGGGGCGAAGGTGAAGGTGATTTTCGAGAACGACTTCATGCCGAACGACGAAATCAAGGTGAAGCTCTGCCAGATTTGCGAACGCGCGGGCGCGGATTGGGTGAAGACCTCGACCGGCTACGGTTTCGTGAAGCAAAAGGACGGCAACTACAACTACAAAGGCGCGACGGAGCACGATCTTGCGCTGATGCGGGCCAGCGTCTCCGCCAAAGTCCAGGTCAAGGCCGCCGGCGGCGTGCGGGATCTAGATGGCCTCATCAAGGTGCGCGATCTCGGCGTCAGCCGCTGCGGCGCCACCGCCACGGCGGCGATGCTCGACGAATACCGTCGTCGTGAAGCGGCGGAAAAGGCGGGCGGGACGACCGGCGGCAAATCCGCGAACCTCGGCACGGGTGGCTATTGAACCGCGCGGTTCGACTTTGCAACGGCGCCGGTTTCAGCCGAGTTGAATAGCCTTGCCGGTTTTCGCCGACTTGTAACAGGCGGCGAGCACCTTCTGGCTTTGCATGCCGATAACCGCGCTGTTCGATGGCTCGCGTTTCTCCAGAATGGCTGCGGAAAACTCCTCGATCTCAGCACGATAAGTGTTGATGGGCGGCGGAGCGATGGCCACGCCGCCGTCGGCCGCGCGCGCCTGCTTCGCATCGTAGCCGCCGGCGCCTTCTTTCAAGAACGCGGTCATCTCCCCGGCCGCGCCCTGACCGATGGTGCCTTTGGCGAGGATGCTGCCCAGCGATCCGTAGAGTTCGAGCCGGTTTTGGCTCGCCTCGTCCGGCATGCAGAAGAACGTGTCCACCACGCCGAGAGCGCCGTTCTCGAAAAAGAGCGACGCGACCGCGCTGTCTTCGCTCGCGTAGCACTGAACCGTGCGGTTGGTGAAGCAACTCACCGCGCGCACCTTGCCAAAGAACATCTCCAGCAGGTCAATGCAGTGGCCGCCCATGTCCATCAGCGAGCCGCCGCCGCCCGTCGCCGGGTCCTGCCGCCACGCGCCGGGCATCGGCGGATACCAGCAGGACAGTTGCGCGCGACCGAAGACCGGCTTGCCGAGCCTGCCATCGCGAATGAGTTTCAGCGCGGCCTGATGCTGGGCCATGAAGCGCATCATGAACGCCGTGCCAAGCTTCACACCGGCTTTGTTGCACGCCGCGATCATCTTGTTCGCCTCGGCAATGGTCATGCCGAGCGGCTTCTCGCTCAGGACATGTTTGCCGGCTTTGGAGCACGCGATGGCCTGGCCGCAATGCGCGGACGCCGGCGAAGCGATATAAACGGCGCCGATGTCGCTGCGAAGCAGGTCGTCCACGCTGCCGATGGCGCGCACATTGAACTGTTTCGCCACGGCCTGGTTGGCCTCGGCGTTTGGATCGAAAACCGCGACCAGCGTGGCGTTCGACGCCGACATGATTCCCTCGGGAATGGTCCGCCGGCGCGCGATGCCGCCGGAACCGATGACGCCCCATTTGATTTTCATTGGAGTAGTGGAGTGTTGGAGTTTTTGGAATGATGGAGTTGGGAGTGGCAGAGGCTGGATTTGTTGCTCCAACGCTCCACCACTCCGTAACCCCACTAGTTATTTGGCAAATGCCCGGATGACCTTCTTCAACGCCGCGCCAATCTGCTCGCAGTGATGCGGCTCGAACGTCGGGTAGGCAAAGCAGGTAAACGTATTCTTCTGGTGCCACAGCGCGTTCGGAATCTTCACCTTCGAGTAATCCACGCTCGCCTTGCTGGTGTATTCCTTCGACTTGAACGGGAAGCCGGAGCGGCCGAAGGAGTTTCGCTTGCTGAAAGCCGCCTCGGTGTGGCACTGGGGCCAGAACACACGCCAGCACGGGGCGCCCTCGGCGCCGGCGGCCTTCACGAACTCATCAATAGTGCAGCGCATCTTCCCGATGTCGAGCGAGAAGGCCATGACAAACCAGCCGTTCTGCCGCTCCGGCGTGTCAATCGGCCGGAACTTCACGAGCGGCTCGTTCGCAATCGCGTCCATGATGATGTGAGCATTGCGGCGGCGGCGCGGCATGTTCCACGTGTCCATGCGGTCCAGCTCGGCGAGGCCGATGGCGGATTGCATTTCCGTCATACGGTAATTCCAGCCGACCATGTTGTGGATGTAGGAGAGTTTCTGCTCCAGTTCCAGCAGGTTGAGACGGTCCTTCACGTCGTAGCCGTGATCGCGGAAACTGCGCGCCAGCCACGCAAGGTCTTCGTTGTCGGTGGTGACCATGCCGCCCTCGCCGCCGGTGGTAAAGGTCTTGCTCTGGCAGAAACTGCAGCCGGCGATGTCGCCGATGGAGCCGGTCTTTTTGCCTTTATAGACGCCGCCGAACGCCTCGGCGTTGTCCTCGATGACGAAAATCTTGTGCTTCTTCGCGAAGGCCTTGATTTTGTCCATGTCGGCGACGTTGCCGTAGAGGTGGACGGGCATGATGGCCTTCGTGCGGTCGGTGACGAGCTTCTCGGCAGACTCGACGCTGATGCAGTGGTCATCGAGGTTCACATCGGCGAAGCGCGGGATGGCGCCGGCCTGGACAATGGAGAAACTCGACGCGATGAACGTGTAGCTCGGCACGATAACCTCGTCGCCGGGACCGATGCCCAGCGCAGTGAGGCCGACGTGGAGCGCGGAGGTGCCATTGGTGGTGCTGATGGCAAACTTGCTGCCCTGCCATTCGGCGAAGCGTTTCTCGAATTCCATGCCCTTGCGGCCGGTCCAGTAGTTCACCTTGCCGGAGCGGAGGACTCCCTCGACGGCCTTGATGGCGCTCTCGTCGAACGAGGGCCAGTGCGGGAGTTTGTCTTGGACGGCGGGCTTGCCGCCGCGGATGGCGAGTTTGTCGGTGCTCATAATGTTTTCTCCTGTTTGTGTTGGTTCGCCAAAATCAGCCGGCGCCAATCCCAGCGTCGCCGAAGATGTAGCGGAACCACCGGTTTTTTGCTACCCGCTTTACCACCGGTTCTGATACTTTTCTGACGCACGCGGTTGTGACGGCAAATGAAACTTGTTTTTCAAACACTCACTGTCGGCTCGGAGGAAGGGTTCGCCTTCAAATCGCTCCGCACCCGCCAGTTTGAGTGCCCCTGGCATTTCCACCCGGAATACGAGCTGATCCTGACGCTGCACTGCCCCGGCTACCGCATGGTGGGCGACAACATCACGCCGCTGCGCCGCGGCGACCTCGTGCTCGTGGGCGCGCGCCTGCCGCACATCTGGCAGCACGATGCGCACGGCGACACGGCTCCCGTGCACTTCCTGCTCGCGCAGTTCGAGGAAAATTTTCTTGGCGACGCCTGCCAGAAACTGCCGGCCATGGCGCCCATCCGTCAACTGTTCCGCCGCGCCGCCGTGGGACTCCAGTTCACCGGGCGCACGCGCGACCGGGTGGACGGCTTGATGCGCGAGATGGCGCACACGACCGGGCTGCGCCGGCTGGTCCTGTTTCTGACCGTGCTGGAAGCGTTGGCGGCGTCGCGCGAGGTCCGGCCCATCGCCAGCGCCGGCTTCACGGTGGAACTGAATCCGTTCAACCAAGAGCGCATGGCGGCGCTGCTGAAATTCATCAACGAGCGCATTGACCAGCCCATCCGGTTGAGCGAAGCCGCCCGGATGACGCACCTGAGCGAAGGTGCGTTCAGCCGTTTTTTCCAGCGGCACACGGCGCGGACCTTCCCGGCGTTTGTGAACGAGCTGCGCGTCGGCCGCGCCTGCCGTCTGCTGGCAGAGACCGAGCAAAGCATCACCGACATCGCGCTGGCCTGCGGCTTCGCCAATCTCTCGAATTTCAACCGCCAGTTCCAGCGCCTGAAGCGCACAACGCCGAGCGAATTCCGGCGGCGCATCAACCCGGCAAACATGGCCAAGTGAACACTCCGGCCGGCGCCTCCCGGAAACAAGAACGATGAAACTGCGACCGTGGTTTTTCTTTCTGCTGGTTGCCGCCGCGGCGCTCGCCGACACTGTGCCGCCAACCGCCACCCAACCGGCGGTCAGCGAAAAGGTTGTCACCTTGAAGGGAGAGTTAATCCCGAATCTGGTTTTGATCCTCTGCGACAACCTCAGCCCGTGGCCGATTGGTTGCTACGGCAACAAGGAAATCCTCACGCCGAACATTGACCGGCTCGCGGCGGAGGGAATGCGGTTCACGCGAGCCTACAGCGTCAACGGCGTTTGTTCGCCGACACGGGCAACGATGCTCACCGGGCTGATCCCGTCGCAGCACGGCGTGCATAGTTTCTTGCAGGCGGAGAAAACCCAACCCGAGTGCGCGATCCGCGAGTTCGCAAGCCTGCCGAAAATTTTGTCGCGGGCGGGTTATACGTGCGGCCTGTCGGGCAAGTGGCATCTCGGTGGCGCGCTCGCGGAACCGCAGGAGGGTTTCCGCTACTGGTTTACGAAGAACTCCGGCAGCACGGAAACATTCTACGGCGACGAGGTGATCTGGCAGGGGAAAATCTGCAAGGAACCGAAATACACCACCGACGCGATCACCGACCACGCGGTCGAGTTCCTGGAACAGAGCCACAAGAAACCGTTCTTTCTTTACCTTGCCTACAACGCGCCCTACGGCCTCGGCAAAATCATGCGCGAGGTCCATCGCAACCGGCACACCGACTACTACGCGCGGCTGAACATGGACTCGTTTCCGCGCGAGCCGGTCAGCCCGTGGCTGATGAACAATCGCGATTTCATGAACAACCTGGTCAGCATGCGCAGCTACGCCGCCGCGATGAGCGGTCTCGATGACGGCGTGGGGCGCGTGATGGAGACGCTGCGTCAGCTCGGCCACGACCGCGACACGCTCGTGGTGTTCACGGCCGACCAGGGTCTCGCCGGTGGCCACGGCGGCTTCTGGGGCATGGGCGATCACACGCGCCCGCTCACGGCGCGCGAGACGGCGGTGATGATTCCGCTCATCTGGCGGCAGCCGGGCGCCATTCCGGCAGGCGCGACCTGCGATTTGATGACGTGCAACTACGATTTCCTGCCGACGGCGCTGGCGCGGATGGGCTTGGAAACGAAGAGGCCGTCCAAACCGCCGCTGCCGGGCCGTAGTTATGCCCGGGCGCTGAGCGGCGAGTCCATCGCATGGGACAACATCATTTTCCACGAGTTCGAAAACCTGCGGATGGTGCGGACGGAGGATTGGAAGTTGATCGTTCGCTACCCAAACGGCCCTGATGAGCTTTACGACATGAAGAAGGACGCCGGCGAACACGAGAACCTCATCCACTGGCCGGAGCACTCGGCAATGAAGAAACAGTTGCAGAAACAACTCGACGGTTTCTTCGCACAATACGCCGACCCGCAATACGATTTGTGGAAAGGCGGGCGCTCAAAAGCGAAGCGGCTGACGCAATAGTTCGCTCACTTCAACAACCGCCGCAGGCGATCCCAAATCTGCGTGACCAGGTTGGCGTGCGCGGTTTCGCCCGAACCTTGAACCGGCACGCGGACAAACTCCCACCGTTCGCCACCAAGGTGGAATAGCACTTCGCACAAACGCGCGCCGGCGTTGTCCATGCTGACCTCGCCAATGACAAGCGTCCATTCGCCACCGACTGTCGCGGCCAACGCCTTCAGGTCGTCTTGTGAACCCTTTGACGGGCCGCCAATTTTCAGTAGTTGGCGCATCGCGTCCCCGTCCGGCGCAACGTAAGCAGCCCTTAACAAGCGCGCTGTTTCCGACAATCCAGCCAGACTCGCCGCGAGCCGGCCACCACTGCCGATCTCGATCAACGTCAGCTTCGCGCCGCGCGCCAAGAGCGCTCGCGCGACGTGCGCTTCGAGAGAGGTATCGTCCTCGGCGTAGATGTATTCACCGAGGTGTTCGCGAATCTGCGCCGCCAGCCATTGCAACCGCTTCCGGTCTTCCGGGCTGTCGCCGGGCAGCATGAAAGTGAAGTCCACGCGACCGCCTTCAAACTGCGAGCCGACCGTGACGCCGGGCAGCAACGGCACGTGCTCGCGCATCGTCTGGTCAATCAACGACTGGCCTGCGCCGACAAATCGCAGCGTGAGGGAGCTGCCGGGCGAGCGCACGCCAAATTTTTTTGTCAGATATGGCACCAGTTCGTTTTTCACCATCGGCTGCAACTCGCGCGGCGGCCCTGGCAGTGCCACGATAACCTTGTCGCCCCACTCGAAAACGAGGCCGACGGCGGTGCCATTGGAGTTTTTCAAATACGTGCCGCTCACCGGCACCGTCGCCTGGCGCCGCAAGTTGGCGCGAAGCTGGTCGCGCGGCGTTTTAAACCGTCGCTCCATCTCCGCCAGCACGTCGGGCTGCTCACGCAACTCGATGCCAGTGAATTCCGCCAGCGCGCCGCGCGTGACGTCGTTAACGGTCGGACCGAGGCCGCCAGTGACAATGACCAGCCGCACTTTTTTCGTTGCCAGACCCAACGCCTCCTGGATGTCCACCACTTTGTCGTCCACCGTTGTCGAGTTGACGCAGTGGCAGCCGAGCGGGTGCAACGTGCGGGTGATAAAACATGTGTGCGCGTCAGGGAACACGCCGCGCAGCAGTTCTTCGCCGGTGATGATGATGGCGTAGTCGAGTTGTTTGGACTCGGCAGCGAGCAGCGAAGCAGCGGCAAGCAGAAATGGAAGCAGGAATTTCATGGTGATGTCATTATGACGGATACAAATCCGGGCTTCAACCAAGGCGTTCGATCTGTTATCATTTCGGCCATGAAAGCCTCACTCGCGACCGCGATTGTTTGGTTTCTCGCCGCCTCCATCGTCCTCTCCGCCGAGCCTCTCAAAATCGGCGTCGCCACCGTGGACATCACGCCGACCGGCCCGGTCTGGATGGCGGGCTACTCCGCGCGCAAAACGCCGTCCACCGGCGTTTTCAAAAACCTCAGCGCCTCGTGCGTCGTGTTCGACAACGGGGCCACGCGGGCCGGCATCATGGCGATTGATGTTTGCTACATCGGCACACAGCAACTTGCCGGCATTCGTGAAGCAGCAGAAAAACTCGGCATCCCGCCGCATCAAATGATGGTGAACTCGTCGCACACCCATTGCGGGCCGTCGTTCAACAGCAAGAACGCGGATTATCTGAATTCGTTCGCGGCGAAAACCTCAAACCTCGTCGAGGCGGCTGTCGCCGATTTGAAAGAGGCGACGTTGGACTACACGGTCGGCCAGTCGCTGGTCGGTCTCAACCGCCGCCAGGCCGGCAAGGATGGCAAGGTCGCCGGCATCGCGCCGGAGCCGCGCAAGCGGATTGACCCCGACGTGCCCGTGATGCGCGTGCTCGGCGGCACCAACGAAGTTCGCGCGGTGCTGTTCGGCTACACGTGTCATCCGGTGACGATGGGCGGGCAGGAGATCAGCCCGGATTATCCCGGCGCCGCGCGGGAGTGGATCGCCGCCGCGTTCACCAACAGCCAGCCCATGTTCCTGCAAGGCTTCGGCGGCGACGTGCGCCCGCGCATCGCTTTGGCGAACGGCAAGTTTGGCTATGTGCTGGTGGATGGAAAGCAGATGCTTGCCGAACTGGGCCACGAACTCGGCCGCGACGTGGTGAGCGCCGTCTGCGTGCCGCCGCAACCGGTGACGGCACCAGCGGGTCGCCCCTTCCCGTTGGAGGGCGCGAGCGAGAAGCTCGCGCTGCCGGGCAAGAAGGATCCGAAGCAGACGCGTGAAATCGAACTGGCCGTGCTGCGCATTGGCGACGTTTACATGGTTTTTGGCCAGGGCGAGATGTGCTCGGAGATCGGCCTGCGAATCAAAGGGGAACTGGCTGATTGGAGCAAACGGACGCGCTCGCGCGTTTGGACATGCGCCTATTCGCATTGGGGCGGCGGTTATATCCCGCACGCGGCGGCGTATCCGGAAGGCGGTTATGAAGTGAGTTCGTCCAGCGTCGGCCCCGGCGCGGAGGCGATCATCGTCCGGCGGGCGGTGGCAATGGTCAAGGCATTGCAGAGCCGGAAGTAGGTGCCCTGCTCCGCAGTTCGCCGGGAGCGCCTATCGGTTGTTTTCTCTGAAGAATCATGACGCCGTGGTTCCAAGACCACATCGGCTCGTGGGTCCAATCCCCGTATTTCGCGATTGGCGCGAAATTCTCCTCAAGGTAACGTCCGATGAGCGGGCAATACGTCTCCCCGAGCACGCCAAACCCAATCTCTTCGGATTTGCACATGTTGGAAAGCAAAACGTAGTTGACGCGGTTGCGTTCGATTTCGTTGAGGATGGATCGTTCCTGCCATGGTGGAATCTTGACTTCCTTAAACAGGATCAACTGCCGCGTCGGGCTTTTCCGTTCCGCCAAGTAATAATAAAGAGGGTCATACGGCAGAGCGAAAAACATCTCACCCGGTTTCAGCAACTCCTGAAGACGCGCCGTGGCCGCTTCCACGGTTTCAATCCATTCGCGCGAGTTGCCGACATAGACGCGCGCCCGGCGGCAGGAGAGAAAATGCGCCGGCGTTTTACAGGCATTGATGCTCTGGAGTTGGTCCCCGAACGCCAACCCCACCATCAGGACGGCCGCCATCCCCGCGAGCAACCGGGCCGCCCTGCCCGCCCCGCTGAAGGCGGCGTCAACCAAAACGAAACCCAGGACCATGCTTAACGGCTGGCTCCACAGCAGCCGGTAACCCACGCCGCTTCTCAAATACTCGTGAAGGTTGGCCACGTAGAAGACACTCAACAGAATGATGGCTGCGATCAGCGCAGTGCGGCGGTCCGGCTCCAGTTTGCGGGCAGCCAGCAACCATGCCGTCCGAACGGCGGAAAACAAAATAATCACAGCCACACACAGGTTCGTTTCGTCCGCCCATATTCCCGAGAGGACGAATTGCCCGAGGTTTTTCAGCGCCGTGAAGGGATTGACAACATGCGGCTCGTCATTGCTCCAATAAGGCAGGCATTGGCGGATCTCCATCAGCGTCAAACCATTGAGAAACCAGGCATAAACAGCAACCGTCAAGACCGGGATAATTCCGAAGGCCGTTGCATAAAAGAGTGTTTGGCCTCTCTGCCGCGGAGTTTTCTTGAGCCGGTCCGTCAGGAAGACGCCCAGCGCGCACATGCCCGTGGCCATCACTCCAAAGTTCACCTTGATCAGCGCCAGAACAAAACACCCCAACAATCCCAGAAAGGCGTAACACAGCCGGGAAGTCCTGAGATAAGCGAACATCGCCCACAGGACGGCCAGAATCATGGCGATTCCCCCGATATGGTTGTAGGTGAAGAAAAACTCCGGATAAAAAACTAGAAACCACACGCACGCAACAAAAGCCGTGAGGGGAGCGCAAAGCTCGGAAACGGCCAAAAAAAAGAAAGCTGCCGCCAACAGCGTGAGAAACAGTTTGCAAAGGATGACACTGGACATCTGGCAGCCGAAAACTCCGCAAAACCCTCCATAAACAAAAGGCATCAACGGCCCGTAGAACCAATGATAATCCGTGTAAGGAAGTTCGCCGTGGAGCGTCCGTTCGAACGCATATAAATCCCGGCCGCGATCTCCGGGATCAAACCACTCCACCCATCCCAGGCGCGGATACAGAATGAAAACGCCGATACAAAGCGCCAGAACAAAAAGCAGGGACCGGCGGTTGCCAGCCAGCCAATCGTTTCTATGCATGGTGTCTTTCAAGTTTTTCAATAAACACCGACAGACTAGGCCACTATCAGACAAGTCTCAAGTCGCGACACGCCGGGACGCACCCTGGCACGCGCACCGCAGCGCAGGTTTTCAACCTGCTGTGTCGTCTCGAGAGCTCCAAGAGGAGTCGCGAGTCCGTCCAGTGTCGGTCCCGGCGCGGAGGCGATCATTGTCCGCCGAGCGGTGGCAACGATAAAGGCGTTGCGGGGACGGAAGCAGCGGCTTCGATCCGAGACACATCCTCTTTGGTCATGGGCTGTTTCCTCCGGAGGATCATGACGCCATGATTCACAAAACTCATCGGCTCATTGGTCCAATCTCCGTATTTCGCGACGGGCGTGAAGTTGGCCTCGATGTAGCGACTGATGACCGGACAATACGTTTGGCCAAGAATTCCAAACTGGGCCTCTTGGGATTTGTATATGTTGGCAAGGAGAATGTAGTTGACGTGGTTGCGCTCGATTTCCTTGAGGATGGATCGCTCCTGCTCCGGTGGAATCTTGATATGCTCAAAGAAGATCAACTGCCGCGTCGGACTTTTCCGTTCCGTCAGATAGTAATAGAGAGGGTCATACGGCAGAGCGAAGAACATCTCATCGGGTTTCAGCACTTTTTGAAGATGCGCGGAGACCGCTTCCACGGTTTGAATCCATTCGGGCGAGTTGCCGACATGGATGCGCGCGCGCCGGCAGGAGAGAAAATGGTCCGGCGTATTACGAGCGTTGATATACTGGAGTTCGTTTCCAAACGCCAACCCCATGATCAAGACGGCCCCACCTCCCACAAGCAGCCTGGCTGCCTTGCCCACGTTACTGAAGGCGGTGTCAACCAAAACGAAACCCAAGACCATGCCCAGCGGCAGGCTCCAAAACCGCCGATACCCCACACCGCTTCTCAAATATTCGTGAAGGTTGCCCACATAGAAGATGCCCAAAAGCAGGACGGCCACGAGCAGCACCGTGCGGCGGTCCGGCTCAAGCTTGCGAGCCGCAATCAACCATACCGTCCGAACAGCCGAGAACAGGATGATCACAGTCACACACAGATTCGTTTCATCGGCGCACGTCTTCGACAGGAAGTATCGTCCCAATATTTTCAAGGCCACGCACGGATTTACGACATGGGGCTCGTCATTGCTCCAATAAGGCAGGCACTCCCGAATCTCCATTGGCGCCAAACCTTTAAGAAACCAACCATAGACGGCGATCGTCAAGACGGGGATGATTCCAAGAGCCGTTACGTAGAAAAGCACCCGTTTTCTCTGCTGCGGAATTTTCTTGAGCCTGTCCGTCAGGAAAACGCCCAGCACGCACATGCCCGTGGCCACCACCCCGAAGTTGACTTTGATCAGCGCCAAAACAAAACACCACGCCAATCCCAAAAAGGCGTAACCCAATTGGGAGGTCCTGAGATAAGCAAACATCGTCCATAGGACGGCCAGAATCATGGCGATGGCCCCGATATGATTGTAGGTGAAGAAGAAATCCGGGTAGAAAACCAGAAACCACGCGCACGCAACGAACGCGGTGAGTGGAACACAAAGTTCAGAAACGGCCAGGTAGAGAAAAGCCGCCGCCAGCACTGTGAGAAAAAGTTTGCAAACAATGACGCTCGAAATCTGGCAACCGAACACCCCAACAAACCCCGCGTAAACAAAAGGCATCAGCGGCCCATAAACCCAGAAATAATCCGTGTAAGGAAGCTCGCCGTGGAGCGTTCGTTCAAACGCATAGACATCCCTGCCGCGATCACCCGGATCGAACCACGCCTCACTGTCCTGGCGGGGATAAACCAGGAGGATGCCGACACAAAGAGCCAGAACAAACAACAGGGTCCGGCGGTTGCCGTCCATCCAATCAGTTATATGCGCGGTGTCCTTCAAGGGGTTCACTAAGCGCCAGCAACCTAGGCCGCCACCGGGCAAGACTCAAGACGCGATGTGCCGACGACTAAAAACATTGACAGCGCATCCCTCCGAATCCATTATGCGCTAAATACAATAGTGTTGCGTATTATACAACAATGAAACCCGGCCCGACCCAACAGATCCAGAGTCTCGACCGGGGACTGCTGCTGCTCGAAACCATCGCCAGCGCCCGCCGCCCGGTGTCGCTGGCGGACCTGACACCCGTGTTGGGAATCGATCGCAGCAGCGTCTTCCGCCTGGCGAACACCCTCAAGCAGCGGGGTTTCCTCGCACAAATGCCGGGTAGCAAACACTACGTTCTCGGGTCGGCGATCTGGCGATTGGCGGATCTTTTCCAGTTTGACAACGTGCTGCTTCAGTTGGCGCAAGAGCACGTCAACGCGCTGGCGGCAGAAACGGGCGAAACGACGCACTTGGCAATTCGCGAAGGCCGTCAGGCCATGCTGATCGAACAGCGCCTCACCACCCAGGCGGTCGGCGTGGCGGGCAGCTCGGAGTCGTGTGTGCCGCTTCACTGCACCAGCGTGGGCAAGGCATTGATCGCGGATTTCGACCATGAGCGATTGGCTGGGTTGTTCGGCGGAAAACATTTGTCGAAGCTCACCAAGCGAACGATCACGACCCTGGCGGAACTGGCTCAAGAGTGTGAGGAAACACGCAAACGCGGTTTCGCCGTGGATGACGAGGAACAGCACGAAGGCGTGCGATGCGTCGCCGCGCCCATTCGCGACGCCAGTGGCCAGATCGTCGGCGCCATCGGCGTCTCGGCGCCCACCGCCCGTCTGCCGCGCGAGTCGATCAAAAAGGCCGGCGCCAAAGTGGCGGCGGCGGCGCTGGAGATCGGCCGCGAGTTGGGGAACCGTGGATAAGACACCACAACTGTAAGGAAAGAGCTTATGAAAACGCAAAATATGACTCGCCGTGAGTTCGTCCGCACCGCAGTAATTGGCGTGGCCGCCATGGGCCATGCGCCCGCCGCAAAATCCGCGGCCAGCAACGCGCCGATGAAGATCGGCTGTGGCACCGTGACGTTCCGCCAACAACCGCTGGAAGTGGCGATGGAACGGATCGCGCGGGCCGGCTACGAGTATGTTGAGCCGCAGGCCACGGGCCCGTGGTGTCCGCACGTGGACCCGTGGAAGGACGATCCGGAAAAGTTCAAACGGCGCGTGAAGGAATTCGGTTTCAAGGGCGTGACCGGACTTTGGTCGCAGCACGGCGCGATCATTCCGAATGCAAAAAGCGTGGAAGGCGTCACACAAACCATTCGCTGGGCGTCCGCGGCGGGCGTCCCTGTGGTGCACGCCGGCGACGGCCGCAAACCGAAAGACATGTCGGACGAGGACGCGCTGAAACTGCTGCGCGAGCGCCTCGCGCAAATTCTGGAGGTGGCCGAGCGATGTCATGTATATCTGGCCATCGAGCCGCACGGTTCGTTCTCCCTCACGGCCGATGGCTTGAAAAGCATCATGGCTCTGTCGGACTCCAAACAGTTCGGCATCAACTACGACACCGCGAACGTCCACCGGGTGACCTACGCGGATACCAAGTCCGGCGGCTATTCGTGGACACCGTTCGGCCAACGGCAGGATGAGGTGGCCACGCTCGCAGCGGTGGTGGACCGGGTTGTGCACGTCCATATCAAGGACGTCGTGGGCGCGAAATGCGTCGTGCTCGGCAAGGGCGATGTCAATCTCAAGGGCTGTCTGAACGTGCTGAGGCAGCATGGTTACCGCGGCGCGCTGTCACTCGAAACCGAGGGCGAGTTCAGTGCGGATGAGGGGCAGAAACTGATCGAAGAAAGCCGGACCTGGTTGTTGAAAACGTTGGCGACCTAGCCAGCGCCGTGTCGCAGAAAAGAAGGGCCTGCGAGATGAATACGAAACCGAACGAATCAAATCCGGCCTCCGAAATCTCGCGCTGGAACTTCTTAAAGACCTCCGCTGCGGCCGCCAGCGGCCATCCTATGGCCATCCCCGGTATGACGAAGACAACTTGAGTGTTTGCCGCAACTGATGGAAGATAGGATTCGTTCTCATCCACCATGAAAACGATACCGTCTGAGAAAATGTTCGCTCCCGTCGTCCGAAACCCGTTTCTGATCTCTCTGGGCTTCGTCCTCCTGTGTTTGCCGGCTTTTCTTTGTCTGGCAGACGACGACTGGACGATGTGGCGACACGACGCCGGGCACACGGCGGCCTCGACACACGAGCTGCCTGCGGCGCTGCGTCTGCAATGGAAACGCGAGTTGCCGACGCCCGCGCCAACTTTCCCGAACGATCCGCGATTGTGCTTCGACAAGTCCTACGAGCCGGTCGTCGCGGGCCAGCGGCTGTTCGTGCCTTCGATGGTGACCGACACCGTGACGGCGCTCGACACGGCGACGGGCGAAGAGCGGTGGACGTTCTTTGCCGACGGGCCGGTGCGATTCGCGCCGGTGGCGTGGCAGAACAAAGTCTATTTCGTTTCCGATGACGGCTTTCTGTATTGCGTCGCCGCGGAGGACGGGCGGCTGCTGTGGAAGTTTCCCCCGCTTGAACCGGAGCGCGCCGCTTCCAAACTGCTCGGCGACGAACGGTTGATCTGTCGTTGGCCGGCGCGCGGCGGGCCGGTACTCGCCGACGGAACGGTTTATTTCGCCGCGGGCATTTTTCCGTTCCAGGGCGTGGCGGTTTGCGCGGTGGACGCCGGCACGGGCAAACCGCTTTGGGTGAACAAGGACGGCGGATGGATCAAAGACGCGGTGCTCGACCACGGCGACCGGCGCGACGGCGGGCTGTCGCCGCAAGGTTATCTGACCATCATCGGCTCCAAACTGATCGTGCCCTGCGGCCGCGCCCTGCCGGCGTTTTTTGACCGCGCCACGGGACGGTTGGAGCCTTACACGACCGGCTGGGGCGGACGCGTCGCGCTGGCCAAGGGAAGCTGGTATGCGTGCGGCGCCGGCGACTGGTTGTTTCAAAGCGGCGATCTCTACCGGCTCGCCGCGGATGCGTTAAAGGCCGCGCCCAAGCCCGGCGATTACGTGAGTGTGGAAGAGTTCACGCGGCAGATGCGAGTGCCGTCCGCCACCGTTGAGCAGTGGATCAAACAGTTCAAGCTGGAAGTCGTCAACCGCGACGGCCAGCGCATGCTCCGCGTCCGCAGCGGCGACGAGATCACGTATCTCTCCTGGTGGACCTCCAGCAAGAAGACCCCCGCGCGACCGGGCGAGCTGCACGCGCTGGAGACGCGTGAGCGGCTGGAAATTGATCCCGCCAACGCGAAAGAGCTGGCGGTGGCCCGCGAGCCGGTGCTGACCGAGAAGGCGATGTATTATTCGCGCCCGACAAACGCCGCCGTGCCGCTGGTTCGCGACAGCAACGAGGACCGCGTGCTGCCGCGGGGGGCCAGTTACACCGAAATGGTCGCGTGCGACCTCGCCAGTCTGCCGGGATGGAAGACGACGGTGCAAGGCGGCTGGGGCGAGCCGAGGCGGTTGGTGGCATGGAGCGCGGCGCGCTTCAACCAACTCTGGAGCCTGCCGTCGCCGTTGAAGATCCACATCAAGGCCGGCCGGCGGCTTTACGCCGGCGGAGCGGGAGCAGTGGCGGCCGTGGACATGCCGGATGACGGGACATCGCCGAAAATATCGTGGCGCGCAACGATCTCCGGCACGCCGCACCGCATGCTCGCGGCGGATGGCAAACTGTTTGTTGTCACCGTGGAAGGAAATCTCTACTGCTTCGGCGCGGAAAACACTTCGCCGAAGAGTTACGCGGCCGCGGCTGGTCGCATCGGATCACCATCGGACAAGTGGAAAACGCGCGCGGCGGACATTCTCCGGCAGGCCGGCGTTCGCGAAGGCTACGGCATCGTGTTGGGTTTGGGAACGGGAAGGTTGGTGGAAGAACTCGCGCGCCAATCCAAGCTCCGGCTGATTGTCCTCGAACCGGACGCGGAAAAAGTCGCCCGAGCGCGGCGCGAGTTTCACAAACTCGGCCTCTACGGCTTGCGCGTCCACATCCTGCCGGGAGACCTCGCGTCGCTGCGGCTCGCGCCGTATTTGGCGAGCGTCGTTGTCGCGGAGGAGTCACCGCAGAAAATTTTCGCGGCGACGCCGGACTTCGCGAGCCGGCTCTTCGCGCTGTTGCGGCCCTACGGCGGCACGGCCTGCTTCGCGCTGACGGCGGGCGAGCATGAAATGTTTGCCCGCCAAGTCCAGTCGGCCACGCTCGCCGGCGGCGAAGTAAAAACAGTTGGCGGATTCTCGCTTCTATCGCGGCGCGGCGCGTTGCCCGGCGCGGCGGACTGGATGCACGAGAGCGGCGATGCCGGCCACACGTATGCTTCACAGGACCGGCAGGTGGCGTCACCGTTGGGCGTGCTCTGGTTCGGCGGCGGGCTGGACCGGTCGGTTCCATGGATTGAGGGCGACCCGCCGCGGCTCCCCGGCGCCGACACGGGAGCGTTGGCGTATGCCGGCGCCGGCCCGCGACCGCGCGTTGCCAGCGGGCGGATGTTTGTCCAGATCAGCGATGGGCTTTATGCCACCGATATTTACACCGGCCGGCCCTTGTGGAAACGGGCATTGAAATCGCTGGGCGATTTCGCCGCCCTCGGCGACAGTGTTTACGCGCTCACCGATGGCAATTGTCTGCGCCTGGACGCCGCCACCGGCAAACAACTGGCCGCCTTCGCCGCTCCGGCGGGCGCAACGTGGCAACAGATTCGCGGCGGCGGCGATTCGCTTGTGGGCGCGGCGGGAAAATGGCTGGTCTGCCTGGACCGCCGCACCGGCGCGCTACGCTGGAAACTGTCGTCTCAACGGGATGGTTTCGGTTTCGCGCTCGGCTCGGACCGTGCGTTCTGCGTTGACTGCTGGCTGCCGCAGCATCGGCGGAAGGACGCTCCGGAAACCGAGCAAGCGGAGATCACGGCGTTGAAACTCGCCACGGGCGAACCGCTCTGGCGGGTCCAAACGACCACGCCGGCGCTCGCGGCCAAGTTGAAGTTTGCCAGGTTTGATCCGCCGCTGCCGCCGCAACTCGCCTTCTCCGAACCGGCTGACGTGCTGCTCTTCTCGCGAAACACCGCCACGGCGGCGGCGTTTCGCGGCGCGACGGGCGCCTTGTTGTGGTCGAAGGAACTGCCCTGCAAAGACCCGCCAACATCCTTCACGAGCTACCATCCGCCCATCGTTCTCGCCGACCGGCTCGTCACGCACGGCGGCGAAGTCATTGATCTGGCCACCGGCGAGTCGTGCGCGCCGCGGATGTGGAAGGGAGCGAACGGAGACCTTCGCGGCTGCGGCCGGGCGCTGGGCTGCCCGCATCTGATTCTGGTGCGCGATGGTCACGCCACCTACTTCGATCTGGCCACAGGCGCCCACACGTATCTGCGCGGAATCCGCTCCGGCTGCACCAACAGCCTCATCCCGGCCGACGGCGTTCTGAGCGCGCCAAACTACTCGCGCCATTGCAACTGCAACTACCCGCTCTCGTTCTCGCTGGCGTTCGCGACCATGCCGGAAGCAACCGGCTGGGACCCCGCGCCCGCCAATCGCGCGCCGTGAGACAGCGTGAAGATGCGAAGTGACGGAGTAGTGGAGTATTGGAGTGATGGAGGTAGAGATTTCAACCGAGTTTTCCCGGATTTCGATGCACGGAGCGTGCGTCTTCGGTCGCGCTTTACTTCGCGTCCACCAGCTTGAGGGAGCTATCCGCGTCCGACCAAACAAACGTGTCCGAATGATCCAGCCATTGGATGATCGTCAGCCGGCTCCCCGCCCTTGTCTGAAACGAGATTTTCGGCTCCTTCACCTTCGCCGGCAACGGCAACAGAACAGCAACGAAGTGAGGATTCACTGCCTGGGTTGAAGCCCGAAGCCGGGGAAACGCGGCCGGTCCATGATAATCATTAGGGTGAAACAGATCGGTCGAGAGCACGGTGTTCGCATCGGCGTGAATTCGCACCACAAGCCGGGGCGTGTCGCCTTGGGCATCCGCCGTGGTTGGCACTGCCGATTTTGCCGATGGCGCGTTGGTTGGTTCGAGAAGCACTCGATCTTCGGCAACGCTGGTTCTCATTCCATCGGCGAACATCATTTGCCAGGTATACTGATGGGGCTGATCGTCTTTCTGAATATCATCCAGCACCAAAGCATAGGCCGGGGCGGCTTGGCGCGGATAAACAAAGACCGCCTGCCGACGCGCAAACCGGGCGCCCGCCCCAGGCTTGCCCGCACTGTTGCGATTGTAGGCTTCAGTGCAGTCTGCCAGCGCGCATCCATAGCGGTCATTCGCCTCGTAGCGCACAATCGAGCCGTTCACACCCCATCCGGCACCCGCCAAGGCCTGGCCCTTGCCATCGATCAGCACACAACTGTGGCCCAGTGTCTGCCCGCGCCCTTCCGGCTCGTGCTCGTTCGCATAACCGCAGTCGGTAGCCCAACGATAGCCCAATCCGTAGAGGGTAAAGTGCCCCTTGTCAGCCTGATTGTGTGTCACCGGATAGTACGGCCCGGCCTCGATGGAAAACATCACATCGTTTGCGGTCCACCCGGTCCGCCACACACAAAGGCCGCGGCCCTGGAAGTGTTTGGCGCGCGGGATGCCGGCCGCCACCGGATCGACCGGCGGCACGGTGTTGTCCCAGAGAATCCGGAGCACGCTTTCTTCCGAACCGCTTTGATCCCAAAGCCATCGATAAAGACCGTTGTGACACGCGGCGCCCAATCGCAGCAGCATCGCGCCCAGCCCGGCGTACGAGGAATCGTTTCTGGCATCGTAAACCCGTTCCCCCGGCAGAAGCGACAGGGCGTAGAACTGCGGCAGCTTGCGAAACGTGGGATGAAGGTACAGGTTGGTTTTGCCGGCTCGCAACAGCGCGTCGGCAAACATCACGGTATTGCAGAGCCCATAGACAGAGTAGCCAACGCCCTCTTCGTAAGCCCCATCGGCGTCAAACCCAAACGTCAGCCAGCGTTCAACGGTCTTCACACACTCCGCGGCCCACGCGTCAGAGCGATCCGGATAGACATGGCTCAACGCCAGGGCAAGACAACCGGCGGCGCCACCGTTCACCCCATTGTAGTTGTGAACCTTATACCACCACAGCTTGCTATTGTTGAATTCCCCCACCGCCAGATCGAGGTACTCCGCGCAGGCGGCGGCAACCCGCTGCCGTTGCGGATCCTCCAGGCAATCCCCCAGCAGGTCGAAACCGATGGCCAATCCGCGCATGATGTCGCCCCGGCCGCCTGCAAAGCCCTTGGCAACAATCGGGTTGGTCGCCGGATACTGCTCAACCGTGGCCAGCAAGACCGCAGCACCGTGTTGTCCCAGCGTCTTCCGCCCCGTGAGCCGATAAGCAAAACCAATGGCCTCCATTCGCTGAGTCAGCACGCGCCCGATCGTGTGCACCAACAAGGCATCGTGGCGATCTTGCGACATGCTCCCGCGCTCCCCGGACAGCCGATATAGATGCTGCGGATCGGCGTAACGGGAGGACTTCGGATCGCAGAACACTTCCGCGTCAGACAGGATTTTTTTCCACAGCGGCGCCAGTTCCGGTTGTTCGATTCGCTGCTGTAGCATTCGAATCTCCGATGGTTCAAACAACACGCGAGGACCGGACCTGGCATTCGGCGGCACCGCCGGTTCACTCGCCATCAGGGGGAAATTCGCAAGGCTGCAAACAGCAACCCATGCCGGAAAGAAACTAAGTGCGATCTTCATCGTTCATGAGGTGTAGCTTCGAACGCTCGCCAACTACTGCGCCTTTTTCTCCGCGGGCTTGAACCTCGGGTCATCGAAAACGAACGGCTCGCGCTCGCCGAAGAACACTTTGTAGATGTCAGCGTTGGTCTTCATCATTTCGTCGAGCATCGCCCTCCACGGGCGGTCGGCGACGGAGATGAGGCCGGTGTTGGCGGCTTCGCCGTTGTATTTGTCGAACCAGCGGCCGGTCACCGCCTGATCCACCAGCGTGAACCACTCGATGCCGACCACGTAGCCGAGGGCGGCGGCTTGCTCGACATATTGGCGGTAAGCGAGGCCGCGCTCGCGCTGGCTGGAGACATCCTTGGCACCGCCGGTGAGCCCGCTGTCGGCGGCCGAGCCGAAATAAAACTCGCTGAAGAACATCGGCTTGTCGCCGATCCAGCCGTGGACGCGCGCGAGCAAATCGCGGTCGAGGCCGTGGGTGTAGTAATTAAATGAAACGATGTCCAGGTATCTGCCGCTGACCCGGCAGACGGTCTCGTTGTTGATCGTGCCGGGCTGGAGCCGGGTGCCGAGCAGCATGTGGTGCTGGTCGTATTTGCGGAACGTCTGAGTCACCAGCCGGAAGTAGGCGTCGAGGAAAATACCGGTGAATTTCCGCATGTCCTCCTTCGCGGCGGCGTTCTTCACCGGCAGCCCGCGCGCGGCGACATCGGCGAACGAGGCGAGCGACGTTTCCCACACACCGTTGAACGCCTCGATGGTCTTGTATTTCTCCTCCAGCATCTGCGCCAGCCGCCGCTTGCACGGATGCGAGCCGTCGAGCGCCGCGACGGCGCCGGGGATTTCCTCCCAGAGCGGCTCGTTGGTGAGGAAATAGCCGATGAGTAGCGGATCGGCGGCGGCCGGCGGAAGTTTTTCCGCGAAGAGTTTGTCGCAACGTTCGCGGAGCTTGTTCGAGTACGGATCGAACACGCCGTGCGTGCCGGGAATGTCGCGAAAACCCTGCCATGTCTCCAGCGGCAGGTGCGCCACGTGCGGGAACTTCGCCTGCTGCCGCGCGCCCCAATCGCCCGCGCCGAACGCGCCCGCGGAGTTGAAGCCCCACTTCCGCACGCGCTCGATCATGCGCGCGGTGTAGGCGGCCGTGTCGTAGGGCTGGCCGGTCTTGCGGATGGTGTTGACGAGGTGGAACGAGAGGACGTTGGGCTTCCAGTAGGCGTCGGGATGAAACGCGCTCGCGAACTCGCCGTCGCGCGCGGGCAGCCACTCGAAGACGCGCTCGCGGCCGGCAAAATACGTGTAGTCGTCGGACGGCCCGAACCCGCACACGCCGAGATGGAAGAACGCGTTGCCGTCCGGGTCCACCAGAATCCAGCGCGCGTCCTTCTTCTCGACGTGGAAAAAGCCGGTCGGCTTGAGGCCGAGTTTCTCCTTGCTGCCGGGCAGCCCGCCGAACGCGTCGAGCGCCGGCGGTTGCCGGCCCGCCAGCCACGCCGCCTCGGCCTGCGCGTCCTGCTTGAGTTCCTCCTCCGATCTTACCTTGCCGGGAAAATCGAAGCGCGCGCTCTGGCCAAAACGGTCCACGAGTTTCGGCGCATCCGCCGACGGCGCGCCAAACGCGATCTTCACGCGCAACGGCTCGGCGCCGGCCTGGCAGGGCGTGTTGAACTGCCACTGAAACGTCTTCCAACCCCACTCGCGATTGTCGGTCAGTTCCTGGAAACTGTAGGGCGGCACCTGCAACGCCAGCGTCGCGCCATCGAAGTTGCGCAACGTCAGCGTCTCGGCGTTGCCCTGGAAGATGTGCGGCTTGGGCGGCTTCTGCGCGGGGAATGGTGTCTCCTTGCCGTCGCCGATTGTCCACGAGCCGCCCGTGGCATAGCTAAAATCAATCATCATCATCGTCCGCAGCGACTTCACGCCGGCAGGCACGCTTGCCAGATTGAGCGTCAACGTCCCCTCGCCCGGCTGCAACGCCACTTCAAGGCGTCCGTCGCCGTCGAACTTGAGCGTCGCGCTGTTGCCCAACACGGTCGTTTCAATCGGCTTGCGCACGTCGTCCCATTTCCCGCCAACGAAGACGGGATAAACCAGCGTGAACTGTCCGGCGCTGCCCGCCTCGATCACCAGTCCCTCGCGCGTGAGCCGCAACGATGTCCCCGGCGCGTGCGCCACCGGCGCCGGTTTCGCTTTCGGCGCGGACGGCTTGACGTCGCCGCCACCGGGCTGGAGCTTGAAAGTGAACCACACCTCGTGACTCGCATCGTGCGGCATGTCGGTGGCGAACAAATAGTTGAACGTCGGCGTATTCCACTGGCGCGCATCCTGCACTTGATGCCAGCCGTAAGGCATCTCGATCGTGAACGCGCCGCCGTGCGGGGCGATCAGCGTCACCGGTTTCGGCTCGCCCTTGAACACGGCCAACTCGCCGCCGAACTCCGCCGGGAACGGTTTGGTTTCTCCGCCCGCCAATTGAAACTTGCCGCCGTCCTTGAACTCGCCCGGCAGCGTCATCTCCATCCGAAACCCGTGCGCCGCCTCCATCACGCCGGTGAAATGCAGCTTGATCTCCGCGCCGTCGCGCGTGATGGCCAGCTTCACGCCCTGCGGATACTCGACGCTGGCAGTATTGCCGCTCGCCTTCACATCGGTCGGCAGGGTCGGCTTCTGCGCCGCGTCGAGCAGCGAGGGATAGCCCAACACGAATCGTCCATCGTTCGGCGTGGCGATGCAGAAACCCTCCGATTCAAGCGAGATGGTGACGGCAGCGGGCGGATTATCAGCGCCCGCCGCTGCTCCGACGCTGAGCGCTAGCGCGAGGGAAGTCACCATCGTGCAAAGCGTAGCGCGGAACATGGTAGGGCGCGACCGCTGGGCGCGCCGCTGTTTCGCACAGAAGACCAACGCTCGGCGCGCCCGGCGGTCGCGCCCTACCCACGGCCATTCAACGGCAAAATCTTGTCTCATAAATTTCGGACAAGGGTGGAGAGCGTTGTTCCGAGCGTCAAGCTTTCGCTCCGTGGCGTCCGCACAGCCCACAGCTTATTCACGGAAGCAACCGTTTCCGCCTTGGAATCAAGTCTCTCCGTCACGGAAGCAACCGTTTCCATCGTGGAAACGACCGTGTCCATCACGGAGGCAACTGCTTCTGGCTTGGAAGCAACTCTGTCCGTCACGAAAGTAACCGTGTCCGGCCCGGAGGCAGTTGTTTCCGCCTCGGAAGCAAGTCTCTCCGTCACGGAAGCAACCGTTTCCACGCCGGAAGCAACCGTTTCCGTGACGGACGAGGTTGCTTCCGGCCGTCCAAAAGGGCTTTTTTTGTCAAAAACCGGTGTTTTTGACGTTCCAAGGCCCTTTTTGCTGGTTTCGAGGTCTTCGGGAGCGATCCAGTGTCTGTTTTTAGACAGTTGAAAACCCAACACGGCTGGAACTTCATCTGCGTGTCGGCTCGGCGAGCCGCGAAGCGGCGGAGGGATGTAGCCTGGGGCGTCAGCCCCAGGAACTGTGAAAGTAAACCCGATAAGCCCCATCGGGGCGACATCGCCGGCTCGTTCAATCCCACAGATGCCTTTCCTCGTATGCGATCCCGTGTTTCGTCAACATCGCCACAAACTCTTCCTTGAACGTCCGCTTCTGATGATGGTCCTCCTGTCCCTGCACGTAATGCCGCACGCTCTCCAACTGCGATTCGCTCACCGTGAACGCCCCATATCCGCTCTGCCACTCGAACCGGAACCGCCGATCGGGCCGCTCGTTGGCCCATTTCGACGAGTTGCATTTGATCAGCCGCGCCATTTCCGCCACCGACACATCCGCCCGGAACCTCGCCACCACGTGGATGTGGTCAGCCATGCCACCGATCTCCAACAAAGTGCCGCGTTCGCCCCGGATGATGCCGCCGATGTATTTGTAGAGTTCGGGCCGCAGGTCCGCGCCGATGAGCGTCTCGCGGTCCTTCGTGCTGAAAACCACGTGGTAGAGCAGCTTGGTGAATGTGCCAGCCATGTTTAATCACTCCGCTTGATGTCGCCCCGTGGGGGCTTGATGGATTGTTGTTACCATTCTTGGGGCTTGCGCCCCAAGCTACATCCTGCCGCCGCTTCGCGGCTCGAAACGTCTGGGCCATGTTTTCAAAAAGATTTCCGGCGCGCTTCGCGCGCACCGGAAGAAGTTCAGCAGCGCAGCAGTTCAGAATTCAGAAGCCCAGAAAATCAGCATCTCAGGACTCGTCCATTCCTCGGCTCAGCGCACAACACCGAACGCCACCCGAAAGCCGTAGTTGCCATACGAGTTGGCCGGGTTGGTGCCGTGGCGGGAGGCACAGCGACCGTAGGCGGGAGAGTTGAAGAACGACCCGCCCCGCAACACGCGAGCGCCGGGATTGCCCTGGTAGTATTCCTCGTGAGCTTGCGTCGCATCGTATTCATCCAAGCACCATTCCCAAACGTTGCCCAGCATGTCCGCCAACCCAAACCGATTCCGACCCCGCGCCCCAAAACTGTCCACCGGCGCCACAAACTCATACCCGTCGTCCTTCCCGGACCAGTTCAACCGGCCCTGACCCTTTTCCTTTGTCTCTCCCCACCACCACTTCGTCTGCGTTCCCGCGCGGCACGCATACTCCCACTCCGCTTCCGTGGGCAGCCGCACTTCCAACCCCGCCGGCAAGCGGCCCGCCTTTCGCTCCCCCTCTGTCAGCCACCCGCAGAACGCCACCGCGTCGTTCCAACTGATGCAACACACCGCATCGTTGTCCTTCGGCAGCTCGCCGAAATTCGGGTCCTTCCAACTCTTGCCTTTCATTGGCGCATAAGACTTCCCTGGCCCTTGATACACCCACGACTCACCCCTCTTCTCGCCATCGGTCACGTAGCCCGTCTCTTTCACAAACTGCTTCCACTGGCCCACTGTCACCTCCGTCCGCCCCATCCAGAAACCTTGCTTGATCGTCGCCTTGCGGGGCGCTTCGCCCTCGCGTTTGGCCTCTTCTTCCTTCACCCCGTTGGCCACGGCCCACGCCTGCTCCTCCTTCGTGCTGCCCAACATGAACTCGCCGGGCGGGATATAGACCATCTCCGCTCCCACCGAGTTGGTGAAGACGTTGCCAAGAAGCTTCAGCGCGGCGGCTGCGGCAGCGGGAGAAATGGAGTGTTGGAGTGATGGATTATTGGAGTCATGGGAAGAAGGTTCCTTCCACGGCGCCCACAGCAGCAATCCAGCAACCGCGACGACCGCAACCAAACCGCCGCCTGCGTAAACCAGCTTCAGATTTGAGGTCTTCGCCTTCACAACGGTGACAGGGGCGGGCGGCTTCGGCGCTTTGGCGGGCGCGGGCGCTGCCGCCACCGGCGCGGGAACATCGGCGTGTTTGAGCTTGTCATGCACCGCCAGCAGATCGGCCACCAGTTCCTCGTAGCTATGGTATCGCGCGTTGCGGTCCTTGGCCAGCATCTTGCCCACCAACATGCCCAGCGGCATCGGACACTTCGGCCAGACATGGAAAATCGCCGGCGGCGGCTCGTGGACGTGCTTCATCATGATGCTCATCGAATCGTCGCCCTCGTAAGGCGTGCGACCGGTGAGCATGTGGTAAAGCGAGCAGCCGAGGCTGTAAACGTCGGCCCGAAAATCTATGTCCTTCACGCCGCGCGCCTGTTCCGGCGCGATGTAATGCGGCGAACCCATCGCCACTCCGCTGGCGGTCATCTCCGTGCTGGCGCCGCCGACGCTCTTGGCCAAACCGAGGTCGCCCACTTTCACTTCGCCGGCTTTGGAAAGAAAGATGTTGTCCGGCTTGATGTCGCGATGAATCAACCGCGCCTTGTTCCAGGCGTATTGCAAGGCTTGGGCGATATACACGGTGATGGCAATGGCCTCGCGCGGGTCGAGCTTGCCTTCGCGGTCGAGCCGATTGCGGAGCGACTCGCCCTCCACAAACTCCATGGCGATGTAGTGGGAGCCCTCGATTTTGCCGGCGGTATAGACCAGCACCATGTTGGGGTGCGAGAGGTTGGCGGCGGCGGCGGCCTCGCGGACGAAACGGGCGACGTAGGCGGGGTCATCGGCGATTTGCGGCGCCATGACCTTGAGGGCGACGACACGGTTGAGAATCGTTTGGCGGGCTCTATAAACCGCACCCATGCCGCCTTGGCCGAGCCTGGCCTGAATCTCGTAATCGCCGAACGACTGGCCTTCAAGACTTTGCATAAGCACTCCTCCGCTTTCGGGCGGCATAGTAGCGCGCGGCGGTGTGCGCGCAAGCACCGAATCGCCACCGAACACAGACCCGTATTCAAACCAGGAAATTGCCATCGCCATCACCACGGCGGGCCAGGACGTATTCACGAAGGGGCACGCAAGCGCAATGGAACGGACTTGGAAGTCCGATCCACCTCAATAAGTGGCGTTCGCTGGTAAATTCACCAAGGCGCAGCAAACCGCATCTTCACTGCACCCACGGCGGCGGCACAATTTTCCCCTCGCGCTGGGCCAGTTGCGCATCCTTGTCATAGGCGCCGTAAAATGGCGCGTTGGCGTCGAGCCACAAGTAGAGACGGCGAAGGTCGGCATCCGGCAGATGGAGCGGCGCGTGCGTGGCATCCGCCAGGATGCGCGACAGCGGGCTCTCGTCGGCGCCGATATGACCGGGGCTGGTCGCAATCTGACTGATGGATGCTTTGCCCCATTCATACCAACGCACGAAATCCTTCAAGCCGTCGTAGGCCCGCGTAAACAGTTTCGTCGGCTCGGAGGTGAGCGCCAGCCGGCGCTTGCCTGCGCTTTCCGAGCCGTCGTGGCAGCTTACGCACTGACGGTCGAGCACGGGTTGCACCAGACGGGGGAAGCTCAGCGGCTGGCTGCCGTCGGGGCCGGCCAGCAGTCGCGACGGCGCGCGGCGCGCGGCCAGCGGCCGGGTGGATGACGGTGTCACACCGGGGCCCTCATGGCAACCGATGCAACTCCGCCGCTCGCCCGGCTGAAGATAGGTTTCACTGCGCATGCTCTGCACGGCGCGTCCCTGGTCGTCCACGAGTTGAAAATAGAGCGGCTTGCGCGCCGGCGCGCGGAAGTAGGCCGAGCCGTCCGCCTCCACCGGCACCGTGCCGAGCAGCATCCGCGCGCTCTCGGCGTTGGCGTAACCGATGCGCGGCTGGTTGGCGGTATGCGGCGGCGTCTTGGGCAGGATTTGAAACACGCGCAGCTCTTTCACAGGACGATTCGCCGGCAACGGCAGATGGCTCAATCGCACGTCGTGAATGAAAAATTCACCCTCCTCGCCCAAGGCGGCGTGGATTTCGCCGGCCAGCACCGGCGGCCGGGCGCGCCGCGCCAGTGGTGTCGGATACATCGCCGAAGCGCCGGCGTCACGAAAGAGCAGTTCGAGGTTGCCCCAGCGGTCGAAATAATAAAGGCCGGTGTGCGTATCGCGCTTTTCGCCGCTGTTCATCCCGGGCAACGGATCCAGACTGAACGCCACCAGAAAATAATTTTCCGACAGCGGCCACGGACTGTGAAAATAGCTCTTCGGCCAGCCATTGGCCTCGGCGAAACAGACTTCCGGCGTGAGCGTCTCGATGGAACCGAAATCATCCTCACCGGTTTTGGAATCGAGCTTGAGCCGCTTGGGATCCACGATGACCAGCGAACCGCCGACGTCCGCGTGGTGAGCGCCGGCCACGAACATCACGCGGTCGGAACCGGGAATGGCGCGCGGCTGGTAACAGGCGTTGATGCGCATGGTGTAGTTGCCAAACAGAATCGCGGGATTCGAGCCATCGGGATAACTGGTCCAGATGCCATGGAAATTTGCCGCCGAGCGGTCCACGTAGTCCCACCGCGTGTAGGCGATGCGCCCGTCATTGAGCACCCAGGGATGCCACTCGTCGGTTTCGTGCCACGAGAGCGTGCGTATGTGAGAGCCGTCGGTGTTCATCCGGTGAAGCGTGTAGGTGGCGATTGGCTCCCAAGCGTTGTTGCACCGCACAAAACCGCCGCGCCGCGTGGACATGAAGGCAATGCCGCCGTCGGGCAGCGGGCACGGATCGAAATCATCCTCGCAACCGTCCGTCAATTGGCGCAGACCGCTGCCGTCGGTGTTCACCGCGTAAAGATGAAATCCCCGCCGGTCCGCCGAGTAGAACTCCGGTTTCTTCGGCGCCCGTTCCGCGAAGGCGAAGTAAACCCTGCGGCCGTCATACGACAACGCCAGCGTGGCGTAGTTGCCGCGCGGCAACCGGCCGGCAATGAGGTCGCGCGTCTTGAAGGAGTGTCCCGGTTCTTCCAACACAAAGACGCCGCCGCCAGCCACATCGCCGTAGTCGCAGAAGTAGCCCATGTATTCATGAAGCATCTGGCAGATGAAACGATGGCGCTTCATGAACACCAGCGGCCGGCCTGTGACGGCGGGGTTGCTCAGCGCCAGCTCGCGCGCGGTCCAACGGAGGCGGTGATAGAGCGCCAGCCGGGCGTCGGCATCCAGCGCGTCCATCGCCGCGATGTCGGATCGGAAATGTTCGACGGCGGCTTGCGCGTCGCGAATGGCCGATGATTGGCCACTGCGCGGGTCTTGGGACCGGTCCGCGAGGAGTTGCTCGGCGCGCTTCATCGCGACCCGAATCGCTTCCGGCTCGCCGGGCGCGCGGCCAAGACGTTTTTCCTGCAAAGCCCAGTCTGCCTCCACCTGCGCGCGGATGCTGCCCTGCCCGGTTCCAACCACTGCCGCAAAAGAATGGGAACTGCAGATCCACAGTGCAGCAAGCACAACCACAACCTGACGGCTGAAGGAATAGCAGCCGGAGGTGGATCGCGTTCTCCGAACGCGATGGCCGCAGGTAAGAGAACGAGGCCGTACGTGGAAAGCAGGAAACTCGACACATGCACCCAGCTTTTGCTGCTCAACCGCTATCGCGTTCGGAGAACGCGATCCACCATCGTTTGCCTGCATCGGTTCATGGTGAGCGGCTGTCGGGTTCAAGTGCATGGTTGGCTCAGATTTTCAAGAATCCACCGCCGCGTCCGCCCTCGCCTTGACCTCCTTCACCATCGCCTCCCAATGGCGGCGGAGGAATGGCGGGTCTTTCAGGCTGTCGAGCGCGTAGCTGCGGTCGGCGCGGGCGATGTCGAGCACGGCGGTGATCATCTCCTCCTGATAATAGCCCGCCTCGGCCAACGGCATCCCCGACGGCTCGCGAATGAACGACTGGCCGCTGGAGGTTTGCAGGCCGTCGGGCGACTGCCCCACCGTGTTGGCCACGCAATGAAACATCCTGCTGTTCGGGCCGACCGGCTGCTGCGCGCGGCCCGCCACGCGTTTCCACAGCACCGCCTCAATCTCGTCCGAGCTGCATGACGGGTGAAACAGCACCTGCGCCCCCGCCATCGCCGGCAACCGATACAACTCCGGATGCCGTCCGTCGCGGCAAATGACCAGCGTGCACATCACCCCGTCTATTTCAAACAGCGACAGCTTGTTGCCGCCGCGGCAGAACTTCCGCTCGTCGCGTCCCGCCATGTGGACCTTGGCGTATTCGTGCGTCACCTCGCCCGACGGCGAGATGACGTGCGCGAGATTCAGGAAACGGTCGGCGGTCTTGCGAATGCTGCCCGCGATCACCCAGAGACCGGCTTCCTTGGCCGCGCGACAGGTCTTGTCCAACGCGCGCTGCACGGCCGCCGGCGCGAGCCGCGCCACATGCGGGAAGTAATAGCTCGTGAGGTTCGCCTCCGGAAACAACACCACGCGGCTGTCTTCCTCGGCGGCGAGGCGGATGTAGTGGAGCGTCCGCTCCAGATTGCGTTCGAGGCTCTTGGCCCAGTGGAGTTGCACGCAGGAGACCTGCAGGGTTTTGGCCGCGCTCATGCCCGGGAGAATAAATCACCGCTGCCGGGAATCCAGCACTATCGTCAAGCCATCGGCGGAACCGCTTTGCCTCAAAAAGATTGTTACCGAAGCGGGGGGGGAACTGGATGAGGAATCTGGTCGTTGCCTCAAAAAGGGTGTTACCCAAACCGGATGCATCCCGACATGGACAAACAGACCAAGAA
>Ga0114951_10000051_pt1 | contig 147280 bp, 125 predicted proteins | sample AM7aDNAmetaG_FD_88677 | JGI IMG/M metagenome (GOLD analysis project Ga0114951, IMG submission 88677) | Freshwater microbial communities from Finland to study Microbial Dark Matter (Phase II) - AM7a DNA metaG | ecosystem: Environmental > Aquatic > Freshwater > Lake | place: Finland: Lake... | reverse complement strand
ATTTTGGACCAGACGTAGCTTACCGACAAAAAAAGCAGGTTCAATAATAGATATCAAAGTCCTTTATTCGACATCAGGTAACCCATGTTATTGGCAACTGTAGCGTATATGAGACAGGGGGTAACCTGCCGATAAAACATGTTTTTATATGGCATAAACTATAATATATTTAATTAAAATGATTTTCTTAAACCATTTATTCATTTAAATGCTTTTTCTGAAGTACTTTTGAACTATTAACACAATGTAAATTTTTAAAAATATGGATGCAAAAACCCAGGTATTGGAAGTGATGAGAAAAGAAAGAATACCATTAAATGCAGGAAAAATCGTTGAATTAACAAATCTCGAACGTAAAGTTGTTGATAAAGCCATGGCTGATTTAAAAGATGAAGGATTAATTATTTCTCCAAAAAGATGTTACTGGCAAGCAAAGTAACCATTCAAATCATTGTAAAAGAAAAAACACGATGGGCAAATTAAGTGAAAAGTTTTTAGAAGTTTTAAAGCATGAAGGTGTGGTATCAATCATGTCATGGGGTATAGAACCACATTTAGTAAATACGTGGAATTCTTATTTAGTTGTTACTGAAGATGAACGTATTTTAATTCCAGCCTATGGCTTTATAAAAACTCAAAAAAATATTGATGTAAACAATAAAGTGATCATATCACTGGGCAGTAAAGAAGTTTTGGGTTACAAAGATTATCCGGGAACAGGGTTTATCATTGATGGTTCAGCTCGTTATTTTGAATCAGGTGAAGAATTTGACATGATGAAAAATAAATTTTCCTTTTTGACAAGGGTGTTGGAAATTAATGTGGATAATGCGAAGCAAATGCTATAGTAAAAAAATTAAAATGATTTTTAGAATAGTTTGTGTGGAAAGAAAACCGCACAAACTATTTCCATTTTAACACATCAGAACTAAATTTTTAAACTGAAAAAAAATTTCACTTTATTGATAAAATGATCAAAGAAAACAGGATAAAGGCACGATATGCGAGGCTGACGGCATACGCGTAATTCTAAGGTAAAAAACACGGCACCAAAATAGGTACCGATAGTGTTCATTAAAAAAGACAGACAGAAGTAACCTGCAAATAATTGATAATCTGAAAAATGAAAAACAAATCTTTATTCATAATAGTTGCAACTTTGATTATGGCATCGAACTCATTTGCCCAAAAAACAGGCACTTTTAAAGATATTAGGGATGGGAAAACGTACAAAACTGTAAAAATAGGCACCCAGACATGGATGGCCGAGAATCTGGCATTCAAAGCAGACACCGGATGCTGGGCATATGATAATGACCAATCAAATGTTTCAGTATACGGATATCTTTACAAGTGGGAAGCTGCGAAAAATGCCTGCCCGGCTGAATGGCATTTACCAACAGACGAAGAATGGACAAGACTTATTGACTTTCTTGGCGGGAAGGAAGTTGCTGCCGGCAAATTAAAAGCAGAAATTTTGTGGCAGAAGCCTAATGACGGTAATGCCAATGACATTATTGGTTTTTCCGGATTACCAAGTGGCTTCCGTAATCTCTATGGAGAATATTATGGACTGGGTGTTGACTGTGCCTGGTGGTCAATTACTGAAGACAGAACGATTTATGCCTGGGCACGTCAGTTGAATTTTGATGTCCAAAACGTTGGGGTGGTGAGCTTTCGTAAATATGGTGGGTTTTCTGTCCGTTGCATTAAAGATTAAATAAACCGAAATCAGGCAGTAATGAAAAATACAATAAAATAAATTTAAAAAACAGGAGAACAAATTATGCCAATCGTTCAAATTTCAATTTTGCCGCAATCATTGGAAAAGAAAATGGAAATATCAAAAGTGATAACTGATGAAATTCATCGTATCACTGGGATCAGAAAAGAAGCAATGGTAATTTTATTTTATGAATTACCCGCCGAGAATTGTGCAGATGGTGGAGAACTGCTTTCTGAAAAATTTAAAAGGATGGAGTCTAAAGGATAAGTCTTTGAATTTTCTCAAACAACACCCATTGAAAATAAAGTTGAATTGCCCATGCCTGACTTTTTACTTCTTCAATGGCACGTAGCGGACAAGAAAGTGTTGGGTGGTACCAGGGGTTTGTTCCGGCTGGTACATCAGACATTGTTTGACTGTCCGCCACTTTAAGAGGCACTTGTCCGTTCTATATCTCAGTTAACAAAGACGACATAACATTAAAAAACAGAAAACAAAATGAAGAGACTACTACAAAGCATTTCAATTGCAATAATTTTTACAGGTTGCATTCAGACAAGTAAAACAAACAAAAAAACTAATAAAATGGATAAACAAAAAAATGAAGCGACAACCTCAGCTTCAACTAAAGACACCACCCCGAAGGTAACCGGAATTGGTGGAATTTTCTTTTATTCAGACAACCTGAAGAAAACAAAGGAATGGTATATCAAAAATTTAGGGATTGAAATAAATGATTGGGGTTCTTCGGGTTTTGAATCAAGAAACATTAACAGACCTGAAGAGATAAACTCTCTTCAATGGAAACCTTTCGAAAAGGGTGATGACTATTTTTCACCATCCAAAAAGGATTTTATGATTAACTACCTGGTTCAGAATATTGAAGGGCTTGTAAACAAGCTTAAGAAAAACGGAGTAACTGTATTAGACAGCATTGCCACTTACGACTTCGGAAAATTTGTACATATTATGGACACGGAAGGCAACAAAATAGAATTATGGGAACCCATTTACGCTAACCAAAATGACAGTAAGACTACAAAATAAAAGAATGGAACAGTTCGTTATAATTGGACAGAAAGAAAGCCAACTGTATAACATTGACTCGGCAAAATGGGGACACTTGTATTTAATTTAGATATTGTTGCTCTGTTGAACTTTGGTACTAATCTGAGCATTTAAACGTTGAATTCCCCACATTGGCCAGACAAAAAACGTTAATTCTAAAGATTTGTTCTCAAACTAAAAGTAATGAAATTAGAACGTTTTGGATATAATAACAGGCTTGAAGAGCTGAGAGTTGAGAATAGCCTCAAAGACTCTGAGATTGTAAGAGTGGTTTCGGAACCCAAAGAAAGATATGTTGTTATAACTGAATGGGGAGAATTTGAAGCCGAAATAACAGGAAATTTAAGATTTTCGGCAAAAAGCCGTGTAGATTTTCCCGCAGTAGGCGATTGGTTGGCATTGATTGTTAAATAAGTAAAAAACAAGTGGCAACAGTGTGCAGACATTAAAACAGAAAGAGCAATAATTCAAAGTATAAAATATGGAAGCAAAAATTCAAAAACGTAAATTAGGAAAAAACGGACCTGAAGTTTCAGCCATCGGTCTCGGTTGCATGGGAATGAGTTTTTCTTATGGCCCGGCCCCTGATAAAAAAGCAATGATTTCTCTTATCCGTTCGGCTGTTGAACATGGTATAACTTTTTTCGATACTGCAGAGGTTTACGGACCTTTTATTAACGAAGAACTTGTTGGCGAAGCATTACAACCATTCCGTGAAAAGGTTTTCATTGCAACCAAATTCGGTTTTGACACAAGCAGTGGAATTTCAGCCCTTGACAGCCGTCCTGAACATATCAGAGAGGTCGCAGAGGCATCGCTCAAACGCCTCAGAACAGATGTTATTGATTTATTCTACCAACACCGGGTTGACCCGAATGTACCAATTGAAGATGTTGCTGGTACAGTAAAGGAATTGATTAAAGAAGGGAAAGTGAAGCATTTTGGTTTATCGGAAGCAAGTGCAAAAACAATCCGCAAAGCACATGCAGTCCAACCGGTAGCTGCACTTCAAAGCGAATACTCACTATGGTGGAGAGAGCCTGAAGCAATAATATTACCAACCCTTGAAGAACTAGGAATTGGTTTTGTACCTTACAGTCCACTGGGTAAAGGTTTCCTGACGGGAAAAATAAACAAAAATACCATTTTCGATAAAACTGATTTTCGAAATACAGTTCCACGTTTATCGTCTCAGAACCGAATAGCCAATAAGGAATTTGTTAATTTGCTGGCTTTGGTAGCACAACGCAAAAAAGCTACAACTGCTCAAGTTGCACTTGCCTGGTTGCTTGCTCAAAAACCCTGGATTGTTCCTATTCCGGGCACCACAAAGCTGACACGTCTGGATGAAAATATTGGAGCAATAGCAGTTGAACTTACGTCAGATGATCTTCTTGAAATTGACACAGCTGCATCAAAAATCAAGGTTCAGGGAGACAGGTATTCAGAAGGTGCTGCAAAATTGATTAACCGATAATTCTAAAGCACGAATAAAAAAGCTTTAATATGCAATAAAAGCGAAAGCAGGTAAGCTATGTTTACGTTTTCCATTTTGACAATTTTCAACACGGACTCAACGGCTATTGTATTCTGACAAAAGTCCAGTGACATAGGGATAAGAAAAACAACAGCGAACAGTGCAGTGATTTTACAGGTGCAAACGGGAATCAAGAGGCAAGCGTTTTACGACATTTTAATAAGAAATATCCTTATATAAATAACAAGTTACACCATCATGAAGACAAATTATCTGATCAAACAATTTTTAGGCTCATTCTTATTCTTTACAATCATTTTTATCAGTGCCGGACGGATAGATTACTGGCAAGGACTTATTTATGTGTCCATAGGTTTTATAATGATTTTATTAAATTACACGGTTCTGCGGATAGACCCTGAATTGTTAAAAGAACGCTCAAAACCCGGAGAAGGTACTAAGAAATGGGATAAAGCCATATTGGGATTATCCTTCCTGGTTACAATTTCAATGTATATCATTGCCGGACTTGATTCCGGCCGATATCACTGGTCACCTGATTTTCATTGGAGCATTTGTGTACTGGGGGCAATTCTGACAGCTTCAGGACAATTATTATTTCTTATTGCTCAAAAGCAGAATAGATTTTTCTCAAGTACAGTCAGAATTCAAACTGACAGAGAACATATTGTTTGTGAGACTGGATTATACAAAACAGTGAGACATCCGGCTTATCTGGGTTCAGTGATTCAATCGTTAGGATTTCCATTACTCTTTGGATCCTTATGGAGCATCATACCGATAGGTGTATTGATCATTCTATTCACAATAAGGACAGAACTGGAAGACCGGACTTTAAAAAATGAGCTGAAAGGTTATACTGAATATTCAAATAAAACCCGCTATAAGATCATTCCATATATATGGTGATTCTTTGAACCAATGGTCGTAAAATAAAGTTCAGTTATTAACATCAGCTCATGCTGTATAATGGTTTCGGAAATAAGTAAAAAATTGGGTAGGGCGGAAACAGACACGACCTCACCATCACGGACTGCCAATGACATTTATAAACAATAAACAACATACATATTCCGGACATAATTAACCATTTACCACTATGATTGCAACTATAGTATTCTTCATCTCATTGCTGTTAATTTTCCTGATAACAGTCGTCATTAGCAGGGCAATAATTAATAACAATTGAAGAAATAAGTTGGTCATGTCATGATATTACACTAATTTTAATTTTCATAAAATTTTTAAAATTTCATAAAGATGGTTCACAAATTTTTTGCAATGAGTATAATAGTTGTTTTATGTTATTCATGTAATAACGTCGGAAATGACAAAAATCAGGGAAAAGAGAAGGATTCTACTACTCAGAATGCTAAGGTAAACTCTGCGCTTCCTGATATTACAGGAGTATTCAGGTTACCCGAAACCCACTGCGACTTAGTAATCACCTTTATAAAGGGAAATGATGGTTACAAGTATTACATTAAAGGCGTGCACCTTGATGTTGAAGGAAAAGCAATAGTTACTTCCGAAAACGGTGATTATTATGTAACTTTCGATGGTCCTACCGGTGGGAATAATAAGCCGAAATCTCTCAGCGGTCAGTATAAGGATAATACCCTCACCATACAGAATTATGGTAACTCCCAGAATCAATACACTTTTTTCGAAGATTGTCCTGACAAATATCTGGAATTCAAAAAGCAATAAACCTAATGGCGAATCCATAGCTACCATATCAAAGGACTGACCTTGTAGCACAAGAACCGACATTTCATTATTAATATATAATTATCATTAAGTTATAAACTTTTTTATGGTAAACTTTTATGACAGGGTATAGTGATATAAGGATAAATTAATCAGAGAAAACTCATGACTAATATTCAATACCTTGCTTTATTGCGGGGAATCAACGTCGGCGGAAATAATACGATCAGGATGGCAGATCTGAAAACCTGTTTTGAAGATATGGGGTTTACAGATGTTGTGACCTATATTCAAAGCGGCAATGTTATATTTAAATCAGCCGGGCAGGACAAAGCTAAACTGACACAAATAATTGAAAGCAGATTATCCGTTCGTTATAATTACACCCCAAAAATCGTATTAACAACATACAATCATATAGAAGCAGTTGTCAGGAAGGCGCCCGGAACTTTTGGACTGAAACCCGATGAATTCAGATATGATGTTGTCTTCCTGAAAGAGCCGATGACACCTGAGGAAGCCATTCAAAGTGTCAGGACCAGGGAAGGTATTGACCAGGCTTATACAGGACAAGGCGTCCTGTATTTCTCTAAGCTTATCAGCAAGGCAGGGCAGAGCTGTTTAAATAAAATAATTTCACTTCCTGTTTATCAATACATGACGATCAGAAACTGGAACACAACTACAAAATTGCTTGAACTCATGAATAAATAAGCATTGGCCTAAGTAATATCAGTTTAAAGATCATCAGCGTAAAAGGTAATGAAAGCGTCGCAGGATCAGGAAGACCAAGCAGCTTATTAACGTCAGGGCATAACAGAAAAACAAACCCGGAACAAAAACCACAATTATAAATTTTGTACTTTTGATATAAAGAATCTTGCTGCTATAATATTCAGGAAATATAACATAAATGAAATAAATAATATTAACATTAATTTTCAGATAATGAAAAGAACAATTTTAATCATGACCCTGTTAATGGGTATATATTCACTTCGCCTCAGTGCCCAATGCGGAGGCCATGCTGCAGCCGCAACCAAACCCACAAGCATAGGAATTGTGATCTATTCGAACGATATTGAAACTGTGTGGAATGCTCTCCGTTTTGCCAATTATTCCAAAACCGAGGGTGACACCGTTGGGATATTCCTTCTCGGAAAAGGGGTAGAACTGGAAAACCTGGTCAGTTCCGACAAGAACATCAAAGAACAGACTGATATTTTTACAGGAAGCGGAGGGACAATACTCGGCTGTGGAACCTGTTTAAAGAGCCGGAACAATTATGAACCGAGAGTGTGCAAGTTCTCATCGATGAATGACCTGTACGACCTCATCCGCAAAAACAAAACGGTGTTGACTTTTTAATTCTCCGGTTATAGTCAGAACAATGCTTCGCTTATTTTAAGCAATTTCATTTGATGTGTGCCTGTCGTAAATCGCGTGATCTTCATTTACAGAAGTGTCATCTCGCTTAATCATTTTTCCTCTACCAGCCTGAGCAGGTCATTATTAACATCTACCCCGTTGACTTGCATTGCCCGAACAATCTTCCTGGTCTTCTCTACATGACCCTGCTGATAATATAGTAATGCCAGATTGTGGTTGGCCTGTGGATCAAGGGGATCAAGTCTGATCACTTTTTCAAGGTTCACCGCAGCACTGTCTAAATTATTCCTTGCAAAGGCTATTCTTGCAAGAAGAAAGTAAGCCCCCGGCAGTGGGTTATGCGCCAGTTCTTTTCTGATAAAAAACTCTGCACTGTCGGGCTGACTTTTATCAAACATAATCTGACCGAGAAAATAATTCAGGTTTTTTATGGCCGGGTCAAGAGCATAAGCTTCTTTGAACAGATGTTCGCGTCTCGCTGAATCATTCACTTTAGTTCCAAGAAGATAGCGGGCGTAACCCGAATGAGGTGAACCCTGAACAGCATGAGTCCAGAAAGTAAGCGGATCATTAAAGTAAGCGGTGCGGATAAAACTCTGAACTGAAAAGATCAGGATTATCACAGAAATGATGATCCTTTTAGGCTTTGATTTAAAGGTTCCGCTGAAAGGGACAGTCTGGCTCAACATAATCAGAATTCCGATCAGGGGAAGGTAGAGACGATGTTCAAAGACCTGATCATTGAGCGATTTTGGTACAATCAGCACAGGAACAAGAAAAATCAGGAACCAACCGATACCAAGATATGTTAAAGGTTTGGTATAACTTTTCGAGTACACGATCAAAGCTGCTGCACCTGTTAGAGATAATATTCCCCATAACAGGGTAATGTCTTCTGCCACAGGAAAAACGGACAGGTTTACCGGCAGAAATATTTTACCGAAATATTGCACGACCACGCTCAGTCTGCTCAACCCTGTATGTATCATTTCCAAAGGAGATATCCAGTCCTTAGACAAAGTAGCAGTTGACCTGACCATCAAAAAGACACCTATTGCCAACATCCAGCCTAAAACAGGAAAAAGAAGTTTCCGCCACCCGCATTTCAGATAAAACCCGGCAAAAGCCCCTATAATCAACGGTATAATGATGGCAGTTTCCTTGATAAAAAGCGCAGTAAGGAAAAGTAGAATATGAATCAGGAGCATAGCAGGAGCTGGTTTTTCGAGGTATTTTATCAGGACAATAAAGGAAGAAAGAAAAAATATCATTAACAGCATATCATTTCTTCCCGGAATCCAGGCGACGGCCTGCGTAAGTACGGGATGGACCGCAAACAGCAGGGAAAGGATAAACGAGGCGGAAGGTGGAATATCAATTTTCTTTAGGAAAATAAATAAAAGAACTATGGAAAGCAGGTGGAAAAGGAGGTTCGTAAAGTGATAACCAGCAGGGCTGACACCGAAAATACGTGATTCAATGATGAAATCAACCAGGAAAAGAGGACGGTAATAAGCATCTTTCACCGGATTGAACAATCCCCGGTGAAAAGAAGCTCCAATATTGCCTGCATCGGAATTATAGTGTGCATTTTCAACGATAAATATCGAATCATCCAGCTTTGTAAAATCCAGAAACAGGCTCCTGAAATACACTAAAAACACAATCATTATCAATAATAAAATAGGGAACAGGGGATTATTGAGCCGAGACTCAAAACCAGCAGGTTTTGCTTTTACGGATTTCTTTGAAACTATTTTTTCTTTCATGGTTTAAAAATACAAAAATCAGGAATTCCACAAAAAAATTGTTTTATTCCTTATTTTAAAAATTTGCTGGTTCTCAATATGAAATCATTATTTTACAACCTGAATTCCATATAACCGAAGTAAACACGAATTCAGTCGCAGAGAATCTGCCATTAAAACCGGTGAATATAATTTATTGTACTTTTGTTTCCCATGTCTTATGAAGTAAACCGGCAATACATGAAATCACGCAAATTATTCATTGTTGTTATCATTTTACTTTTCGGAGGTTCCGTTTTCGCCCAGTTCAGATCTTCTTCCGATTCCATTCATTCGATGTCGTTGTTATTTGCCGGTGACATCATGGGGCATATGCCCCAGATCTATGCAGCTTATGATACCACAACCAGAGATTACCGGTTTGACGAAACGTTCAGGTATGTAAAACCCGTTTTCGCAGCCTATGATTTCGTTATTGCCAATCTCGAAACCACCCTTGCAGGGAAGCCTTACAGCGGCTATCCGCAATTCAGTTCACCCGATGCACTTGCACTGGCCTGCAAGCATGCAGGTATCAGCTGCCTGGCGACAGCGAACAATCATTGCTGCGACAGGGGTAAAAAAGGGTTGGTGAGAACTATATCCACCCTTGATTCTTTAGGCATACTGCACTTCGGGACCTATTCCGATTCGTCTGAAAGGAATCTGAGATCACCCGTTATTTTCAAAAAGAACAACATACAGGTCGCACTATATAACTATACTTTCAGCACTAACGGCATCCCTGTTCCGGAACCTTTGGTTGTGAATTTTATTGACACAACACTAATAGCCAGGGATATAGCAAAAGCACTGGCGATGCACGCCGACAAGATCATCATCTTCGTCCATTGGGATAATGAATATCAATCGTTTCCGGATATTAACCAGAAGCTCATTGCAGCCTTTTGCTTTTCAAAAGGAGCAGATATCATAATCGGGTCACACCCTCATGTGATACAACCTGCAATATGGGAGAAGGACAGTGTACAAGGAAGAGACAAAGTAGTGGTTTATTCGCTCGGCAATTATGTGTCGAACCAGAGAAAAAGCCGTACTGATGGTGGGATGATGACAGGGCTGATCCTGCAGAAGGAAAATGGCAAAACTGTTGTAAAGCAATTTGGGCACTACCTTACATGGGTTTATACTCCGGTGGAAGATAACAGGAAGAAGTACTATATTTTACCCTGCTCTTTGGTTGAGAACGACTCCGCTTTTTTCAAAACTCATGCTCAGTATGATTCTATGAAAACCTATATGAATGATGCGAGAAAATTTCTGGATACCAACAACGTCAACGAAAAAGAATATATTTTTATAAAAGAGAAATGGGAGCAGCAGTTATTGAAACAAAATGAACTGAATTTTAAATAATGTATTATGGAAGGATATCAGAAAATCAATGCCGGTGATTTAAATGAAAACACCTTTAAACTGATCGGTAAGGAGTGGATGCTGATCACAGCAGGCACTATAAAAGGCAAATATAATATGATGACTGCCAGCTGGGGTGGCCTGGGATGGCTCTGGGAAAAGCCCATATCGTTCATATTTATCCGTCCTCAGCGTTATACCCTGGAATTCACTGAAAGAGAAGCATGGTATACTGTATCTTTCTTTTCCGAAAAATACCGGGAAGCACTCAGACTATGCGGAACCAAGTCGGGCAGAGACACCGACAAAACAGCAGAATCAGGTCTCAGCCCGTTTGAAACAGAAAACGGGAATGTGGCTTTTCAGGAGGCACGTATCATCCTTGAATGTAAAAAGCTGTTTGCAACGGACATCAGGGAAAATGATTTCATCGTAAAAGAGCTTATTCAGAAGATCTATCCAACAAAGGATTTTCACAAAATGTATTTCGGTGAAATTGTAAATATCTGGATAAAAGGATAATAAGATAAGCAGATGTGATTCTAATCAGGTATCAGAAATGAAGTATTCTCGTCATGCAAACCGGATTGAACATGTCTGTAAATTTATGATAGAAAAAAATGCCACTAAGTCACCTGGATCCTTAAGGAAAGTCCTCTATTAATTTAATTATTCAAAACTCTGCAGGTCGCAGAGTTTTTTATATACACCGTTCACTGCCGTAAGTTCTGTATGTGTTCCCTGTTCAACGATCTCGCCTTTTTCTAGGACAACGATCACATCGGCATGCTGTATAGTAGAAAGACGGTGGGCAATAACAACAGAGGTCCTGTTTTTCATCAGCCTGTTCAGAGCCTCCTGCACTGCTCTTTCGCTTTCAGTATCAAGCGAAGATGTAGCTTCATCAAGGACCAGTATATAAGGATTACGGAGTATGGCACGGGCAATGTTAAGGCGTTGGCACTGACCACCCGAGAGTTTGCTCCCACGGTCCCCGATGTTGGTCTGGTAACCGTCTTCCATCTGCATCACAAAATCGTGTGCATTGGTATTCACTGCAGCTTCAATAACCCGGTGTTCCCGCACTCCCGTTAATCCGAATGCAATGTTATTATAGACCGTATCATTAAAAAGCACTGATTCCTGAGTAACAAGTCCCATTAATCCCCGCAGGTCGCCGATCTTTATTTTCTTCACCGGAATACCGTCGATCAGAATTTCTCCTCCTGTGCAGTCGTAAAAGCGCGGCAAGAGGTCTGCCAGAGTGGTTTTCCCTGCACCCGAATGGCCCACTATTGCAACGGTCTTCCCTTTTTCAATGATCAGGTTGATATTTTTCAACACCATTTCGTTCTGATACGCGAAACTCACGTTTTTGAATTCAATGCTGTTATTAAATTCTTTAACAGAAACTGCGTCCGGTGACTCAACTATGACTTCTTCAGCATTCAGCAACTCCATCACCCGGTCGACCGAAGCCCTTCCCTTCTGGATGCTGTATACAGCGTCAGTAAATGATTTGGATGGCGGAATAACCTGTGAAAAAATAACCATATAGGCAATATATTCTTCAGCGGAGATATGGCCTGTGCCTTTGAGTACCAGCTGCCCTCCGAACCACATGATAGTAACCATGACAATCGTTCCGAGAAATTCACTTACAGGTGAAGCGGCATCGCGTTTGCGGTATACACGGTTCATTTTGCGTGTATAATAGGTATTGTGGTCCCTGAACTTATCGTGAGTGTAATCTATGCTGTTAAAACCTTTAATGATCCTCAGCCCGCCAATTGTTTCCTCAATCACAGACACCATCTCCCCCATCTTTTTCTGAACCTGGTTCGATGAGCGGCGCAAGCTTTTCCCAATACCTCCGATGACCAGGCCTGTCACCGGGATGAGGATCAGCATGAAAAGCGTCAGTTTGAAACTGATCAAAAACAGCGTGACCATAAATGCAATGATAGTCATGGGATCGCGGAACAGCATCACCATAGTACTCATCACCGACCATTCAATTTCCTGTACGTCACCTGTCATTCGTGTGATGATATCCCCTTTTTTCTGTTCGGTATAATAGGAAAGCGGTAAGATCATGATGCGTTTAAAAATGTCATTGCGTAGATCTCTTACCACACCGTTTCGGAGAGGTGCAATGTAATACATCGCAAGATATCTGAAAAGGTTTTTCATGAAAAACATGGCAACCACCATCAGACATATAAACAGCAAAGCATCAACCTTTCCTTTTGAAATAATGATATGGCTGATCAGGTAGTAAAACGAATTAATGACTGAGGTCGCACTTAATGTTAAAACCGGTTTTACCGTTACTAGTTTGACCGTACCGAATAATAATCCAAGAAAAGGAACAACCATGGTGAGTGAAACCAGGGAAAACAATATGGAAAAAGCATTGAATACCACATTAAGTATAGCATAGCGCCAGTATGGATATACATAACGGAATATTTTCGACAGGCTTTTCACAGATATAAACCGGGTTTAAACTGATGATTTAATCACTCCTATTCATGATTGTTCTCAAAAAAAATGAGTAGGTTTGTTAAACGTAAAAACTAAAGAAAAGTTTTATTATTTTGCACTGATGAAAATATTACCCTGATGACGAAAGATGAAGTTTTAAAAAGGATAAAAGCACTGACTGAAGAGATCAACATGCACAACGAGAATTACTACCTGTTGTCTATGCCTGTTATCACTGATTATGAATATGATATCCTGATAAAAGAGCTGGCTGTTCTCGAAAAAGAATATCCCGAGTTTCTTTTCCCCGATTCCCCGACACAGCGTGTCGGAGGAGATATCACCAGGGAGTTCCGGCAGGTGATACACAAGTATCCTATGCTTTCACTCGGAAACACCTATTCTGAACAGGAATTAAATGACTTTGACGACCGGGTGAGGAAGATCATCGGCAATGATTTCGAATATGTTTGTGAGCCTAAGTTCGACGGCGTTGCCATCGGCTTAACTTATATAAAGGGAGTACTGAAGCAGGCCATTACCCGGGGCGACGGCCTGCAGGGCGACGACGTGACGACGAATGTACGGACCATAAAAAGCATTCCACTGAAACTAAAAGGGAATGATTTCCCGGATGAATTTGAGATACGGGGGGAAATCATCCTGCCTCATAAGAGCTTTGATAAGATCAATGCCGAGCGTGCAGAAGCAGATGAACCCCTTTTTGCAAATCCCCGTAATGCTGCTTCCGGAACTTTAAAACTTCAGGACTCATCCATGGTATCCAAAAGAGGATTAGACTGTTTCCTGTATTATATACCGGGCATGGACATGTCATACAGAACCCACTATAACAATATGCGCAAGGCCAAGGAATGGGGTTTTAAAGTATCTGATTTTATGATCAGGTGCAGCGACATGGCCAGTGTGATGGAATATATACACACTATAGGAAATGAAAGAAATACCCTCCCTTACGATATTGACGGGATAGTGATCAAGGTAAATGATTATCAGCAGCAGGATCAGCTCGGGTATACTGCAAAATCACCTCGCTGGGCTATCTCATATAAGTTTAAAGCTGAACGGGTACCCACCAGGCTTCTTTCAATTGATTACCAGGTGGGACGAACAGGTACGGTGACACCTGTTGCCAATCTGGAACCGGTACAACTTGCCGGCACCGTTGTAAAAAGAGCAACCCTCCACAACGCCGACTTTATAGAAAAGCTAGGTCTTCGCATTGGAGATCTGGTTTTTGTGGAAAAGGGCGGCGAGATCATTCCAAAGATTGTCGCGGTGGATTTGAGCATGCGGCCTCCGGATTCTTCTCCTGTTGAATTTATAAACAAGTGTCCGGAGTGTTCTTCTATGCTTGTCAGGATCGAAGGTGAATCAGCATATTATTGCCCTGCCGAAACCACCTGTCCTCCGCAGATCAAAGGGAAACTGGTACATTTCATCAGCCGCAAAGCCATGAATATTGACAGCCTGGGGGAAGGCAAAATTGAGATACTTTTCGACAATGGGCTGATAAAAGATCCTGCTGACCTATACGACCTTAGCTGGGATAAGCTCCTGGGCCTTGAAAAGATATTCGACAATGCTGAGGGCGAAAAACAAAAGAAGATCAGTTTCAGGGAAAAATCTGTTGAAAACATACTGCAGGGGATCCGGGACTCCCTGTCCGTTCCATTTCAAAGGGTGCTGTTTGCTTTGGGAATACGCTATGCCGGTGAAACCGTCGCAAAAAAAATAGCGTATCATTTCAGAGATATGGACAGCCTGATGCATGCTTCGTATGAAGAACTGACGGAAGTCGAAGAAGTAGGTGGTAAAATAGCCGAAAGCATAGTTGGTTATTTAAAAAAAGAAGCTCATCTGGCCATGATCCGCCGGCTTTCAGCCGCGGGTGTACAGATGTCCGTTAACGACATTGCCGGGGAAAGGAAATCGGACAGTCTCACCGGAAAATCTTTCGTGGTTAGTGGTGTATTCAGCCATTTTTCGAGGGATGAGCTCAAGAAAGTTATAGAAGAACACGGAGGAAGAAATGTTTCATCGGTCACGTCAAAAACCAGTTATCTTATTGCAGGCGAAAACATGGGTCCGGAAAAGAGAAAGAAGGCTGTGGACCTGAACATCCCTATCATTTCCGAAGATGAATTTATCGACATGATCTCTTAAAGTACACTGCTATGAATCTGAATCAGGGTTTTGAAAAACAGGGAAATTTTCTGTTCCGCTACCGCGGGCAGATCCCTGTGTTGATATTCATCGTTTGCCTTCCTGTCATTGTTTTTTCGGGGAACTACGCCATTGATAATGTGTTTGAAATAATCACGGCGACTGGCTCTGTTCTCATCAGTGCCTGCGGTTTCCTGATCAGGATCATCACCGTAGGGAGTGCACCTGAAGGCACTTCCGGCAGAAATACCCAAGAGCAGATTGCAGAACAACTGAACACTGAAGGAATCTATTCAATAGTCAGGCATCCGCTGTATCTTGGCAATTACCTGATGTGGCTGGGGATACTCTGCTTCACATTTAACCTGCCCCTGTTAATCATTTTATCGATGGCATACTGGTTTTATTACGAACGCATCATGTTTGCAGAGGAAGCTTTCCTTGAACAAAAATTCGGGCTGGAATTCCTGTTATGGTCATCGCATGTACCGGCTATCATTCCTTCCTTTAAAAACTATAAGCGTTCAGACAGAGGATTCAGTATAAAGAAAGTGCTCAGGCAGGAGTATACCGGGTTTTTAGTCATTGTATTTTGTTACTGTTTTATCGATAACCTGAGATATTTTATCCTTTCCGGAAAAATAAATATTCTAAGGATCAGTGTCATCATCCTTGCTACTGCCGTTATTGTCACCCTGACATTTCGGTTACTGAAATATCATTCTCAGGTTCTGAAATAAATTAATTTAATATTCAAAAGACTGAGGATTTTTTTGATTTCCCGCAGTATTGCGCTGATTGACTCTGATTTTTACAAATAATTTACACTGTGCCCCATTGATTTCCCAACTCTGTTACAACACAACATGCGGGAAGTCTAATAAATCAAAAAGAGGCTGCTTCCTTTAGAAACAACCTCTTTCCTGTATAAAAATATCTTAGTATTTTTTTTCCTTAATACGGGCTTTTTTACCGGTAAGCTTCCGTATGTAGAAAATCCTGGCTCTGCGGACAGCACCTTTTTTATTGACTTCGATCTGATCAATAAAAGGTGAGCAGAGTGGAATTATTCTTTCAACACCGACATTTCCCGACATTTTCCTGATCGTGAAGGTTTCTGTCATGCCATCACCTGAACGCTGGAGTACAACGCCCTGAAAATTCTGGATACGTTCTTTGTTTCCTTCTTTGATTTTATAATGTACGGTGATGGTATCGCCTGCTTTAAATACAGGGTAAGTTTTCTTTTCTACCATCAGGTTTTCTATCATTTTAACGATTTGTGGCTTCATTGCTGTATTCTTTAAAGTTTTCCAAAAAGGACTGCAAATATACGAGTATTATTTTAAAAAAATAAATATGAATAAAAAAAATATAATAAACTGTGCATTATTTTGCGAGCAATTTATTTTCATCCGATTGAAAAATACAGGAAAGTACATTTTCATATGGCCATTATTAAGGATTCTACTGTATTCCAGTGTCTTCTTCGTAATGGGAGAGAAGAAATTCAGCTTAAGAAAACAGATATTTCAATATAGTACCTGATGGCAATATTATCAGAGATTAAAAGTGATGGATTTCGAACAGTTCCAATAGTAACTTATCCTTCGGTTTAAATTTTTCGCTTTTATTTTCAGGCTTTTACTTCATGTCATCCATTTTTCTCTCTTCTCTTTTCTTCGTCCTCTCGCATGATTTTTCATGTTTCCATTCAGCAATTAAACGGTCATTCCCTGAAAGCAAAACATCAGGAACTCTGAGTCCATTAAATTCGTATGGTCTGGTATAAACAGGCGGGGCAAGCATGCCATCCTGAAAGGAATCTGAAAGGGCTGAAGTTTCATCACCAAGAACACCGGGTATCAGCCTGATGATGCTGTCGCACAAAGCCGCAGCCGGTATTTCACCTCCTGACAGGACATAATCTCCGATCGAGATCTCACGTGTTATAAAAAGCTCTCTTACCCTTTGGTCAATGCCCTTATAATGCCCACAGAGCACCATGATATTTTTCAGGGTCGAAAGCTGGTTAGCAGTTTTCTGTTCAAGCAGGTCACCGTCGGGAGTCATAAATATGATGTCGTCGTAGCATCTTTCTGCTTTCAGTTTCTCAATGCACGCAGCAATGGGTTCTATCATCATGACCATACCTGCACCACCCCCGTATGGATAATCGTCAACACTTTTATATTTATTCGAGGAATAATCGCGTATGTTGTGCAGATGAATTTCCACAATTCCTTTATCAACAGCACGTTTTGGAATGGAATATCCGAAACAGGCCTGAAGCATCTCCGGAAAGAGGGTTAGGATATCTATGCGCATATGATTTATTGATTCCATATTTCCCATGATTTTTCTGCCTGAAGCAACAGCATTTCTTTCCCGTTTTTAACACCTGTACCCATCTCTGTTCCTTTTTTCAGGAAAAGTGTTTCCTCTGGATTATACACCAGGTCGTAAAGATAATGCTTCGGTGTAAGAAAATGGTAAGGCAACTCCGGGCAGGCATCTGTTGCAGGGTGCATTCCCAGAGGTGTAGCATTGATGATGAGTGTGTTTTCATCCATGATCTTTTTGCCGACATCAGCATATGAAAGATAAATACCGGTTCCACATTGGCGGGATACCTTCCTGCACCTGATCTCATATTTTTCCAGAACATAACACACCGCTGCTGCTCCGCCTCCTGTACCCAGGACCAAAGCATTCCGGTGAAGAGGAAGCTGAGCCCTGATGCTTTCTTCAAAACCAAAAACGTCTGTATTATAACCTTCCGTCACATAATCATCACTTCTTCGAATGACCCTGATGGTATTCACCGCGTTAATTTTCAAAGCAACATCTTCTACTTTATGAAGAAATGGAATCACACGGGCTTTGTAAGGCAGGGTGACATTCAGTCCGTATAAACTGCGGTTATTTTCCAGCAGGGGTTTCAGCATAGATATATCCTGCATCGGGAATGTCTTATATTCAGCATCCCGATGTTCATCGCTGAACTTTTTATTAAACCAGGAAGGAGAATATGTATGAGAAAGAGGATATCCGATAATGCCGAATATTTTCATCATTCAGAAACTTTGCCGGTTTTTTTTTTGCGATGGGAGATAAACTTCCACAAGCCGTAAAAAACCAGCAGGAACAGAATACCAAGGACAACATAGTCAATAACATGACTGTACTTCATCACCTCTTTCCAGTTGTTTTTTAACACATAACCAATACTGGTCAGAAAAGCATTCCATAAACCTGCACCAACGATGGTATAGATAGTGAATTTAACAATATTCATTTTGCCTATGCCGGCAGGGACTGAGATCAGGTGCCTGATTACCGGAATGAACCGGCAAATAAATATGGTTGCCTCTCCCCTTCTATTGAAGAATTTTTCAGTTATGTCAAGATGATGTTTATCGAGCAACAAATATTTCCCAAAACGTTCGACAATTGGTCTTCCGCCATAATAACCGGCGTAATAGGAAATCAATGAGCCAACAATGCTTCCCAGAGTGCTGACAAAGATCACGCCGGTAAAGGTAAACTGGCCTGAAACGATCAGGAACCCGGCAAAAGGCATAACGGCTTCGCTGGGGACCGGCGCTACCATACTTTCCAGAATCATTAATATAAAGACACTGATGTATCCTGTATTCCCGATAAAAGTTACAATAATAGCAACTAACCATTCCGTAAGTCCCATAGTTGTCCTGTTTTAGTTTTTGCTTTTATAAAGGCTGATCAGGCTGGTAATGTCACTGTCATTTTCCAGCTCCGGTGCATATTCTAATAAAAGATGGTGCGATTTAAAATCGAGTTCGAGTATTGTACCTAATAATGACAGTGCATCCTGTTTTTTCCCGTCCAGATAGGCATAGGCTACAAGCCGGTACTGTAATTCGGCATCAAAGTCAAGAATATTTAATGCTTCATTAATGATACCGGCTGCTTTCTTATAGTCACCGATTTCGGCGAAAAGTTCTGCATATTCAAGCCATGCAAAGCGGTTATTTTCATCAATGGATATCGCTTTTTTAAAGGTTTCAACAGCGCCTAAAATATCGCCCGTCTTACTCAGTGTATTTGCATAGTAGATGAGGTAATCGGTGCTGAAGACATCCAGTTCTATGGCCTTTTTAAAATATTTCAGGGCTGATTTGAATTCTTCCCTGCCTTCATGGATAAGGCCAATACCTGCCCAGGCTTCTGCAAACTGGTCATCAATAGAAATGGCTTTTCTGTAATTGCTCATGGACGATTCTATGTCGTTCATTTTCTCATAACATTCAGCAATATAGCAATATGCAAGAGGATCAGAAGGTTCGAATTTCAGGGTTTCCCTGTAAGCATCAATGGCTTTTGGATAATCTTCCTGAGAGAGGTATGAATTAGCTTTATTGAAATAGGCAGAAGAAAATTTATCATCGATGGCGATAGCATAATCATAGGCATCAATGGCTTTTTCGTACAGGCCCAGGTTATGATAAGAAATGCCCAGATTAAACCATGCTCCTTTTGAATAGGGATTATTGTCAATAAATTCTGTCAGAAAGATTACAGCATCATCGTGTTTATTGGCTATTTCGTAGTTGAAGGACAGTTCATAAAGAACCGGTTCGTTATGGGGATTTACAGCCAGGGCCTTTTTCAGGTACTCAATAGATTTGATATAATTTCCAAGGTTCTGATATTCGAAAGCAATGTTGGCATAAACCTCGTCAATATCCTCAGCATTTCTGATGGCTTTTTTATATTCTTCAATGGCCTTGTTATATTTCTTCAACTGGCTGTATATGGTTGCCCTGGTCAGGTAAATCTCGTAATTATTCGGGTCGGTTTCTTCCACTTTTGTCAACAACGCCAGTGCCTGATCCATGTCATTTGAAGAAGCAAAATACTGGGCTTTTTTAATTTTGAAGACTGCCTCCGAAGGATATTGCATTATGGCAATGTTCACGGCCAGCTTAACATTCTGCAGATTATTGTAAAAGAAGTAATAGTCGATAATCTCTTCCAACTCATCGGTATCAAAAAAGTGATGCTCATTTTTGCTGACCACATTTTCAAAACGGCTGATCAGTTCTTTGAGATCGTTGTCTTCTTCATTATATTCTTCAAAACTATCTTTCAAGGAAGGATTTTTTGCAAATTTAAGAATAAAAAAGCATTTATTGCCGGTATAACAAATAAATTTGCCACAAACAATTCAGGTACACTTCATATAAAAGTGTTAATTTTGCAGTCTTTATAAACCATTGGTATGACATTAATAAAATCAATATCAGGAATCAGGGGAACTATAGGCGGAACGAACGGGCAAAATCTGACTCCTTTGGATATTGTCGGATTTGCAGCCTCATTCTGTCTTTTGCTCCGAAGAAAAACAGGCAAAGAACATTTAAACCTTGTCATCGGGCGTGATGCCAGGATCTCCGGGGAAATGATCAGCCCTCTGGTAAGCGGAACTTTGCTCAGCCTGGGATGTGATGTGATTGACGCCGGGCTCTCAACTACACCTACCGTTGAAATAGCTGTTGTCATCTCCGGGGCCGACGGTGGAATCATTATTACTGCCAGTCATAATCCCAAGCAATGGAATGCCCTTAAACTTCTGAATGGCGATGGTGAATTCATCTCTGAACAGGAAGGCAGGGAACTGATAGAACTTGCTGAGCAGAACGAATTCATGTTCAGCGAAGCATCAAAACTGGGAAAGTACAGTTCTGTAGATACATTTATCAGTCAGCACATTGATCGTATTATTGCATTACCGCTCGTTGATGTGAAAGCGATCAAAAAAGCAGGTTTCAGAGTGGTTATCGACTGTGTTAATTCAACCGGCGGTATAGCTTTGCCACCCTTACTTAAAGCCCTGGGTGTTCAGCAGGTCATCGAATTATACTGTCAGCCTGACGGTCAGTTTCCCCACAATCCCGAACCTTTGCCGGAAAGCCTGACGGAGTTATCACTTACTGTAAAAAAGAACAATGCCCATCTTGGTTTTGCTGTAGACCCTGATGTGGACCGGCTGGCCATAGTGTGTGAAAACGGGGATATGTTCGGTGAAGAATATACTTTAGTTGCTGTTGCTGACTTTATACTGAAAAAAAATAAAGGGAACACTGTTTCCAATCTTTCTTCAAGTAAAGCCCTGAAGGAGATCACTGAAAAGAATGGAGGACAATACCATGCATCAGCCGTTGGAGAAGTGAATGTTTGTGAGATGATGAAGCAGACAAATGCCGTTATAGGTGGTGAAGGCAACGGAGGTGTCATTTATCCGCCCCTGCATTACGGTCGTGATGCGCTTGCAGGTATTGCCCTTTTCCTGACGCACCTTGCCCACTCAGGAAAATCATGTTCTGCTCTCAGAGCAACTTATCCGAGCTATTTTATTTCTAAAAATAAAATTGAGTTGCCGGGTGAGATCGACCTGGATGTGATATTCGACAAAATCAGCAGCAAATATTCAAAGAATCCTCAGATCACCATCGACGGTTTAAAGATATTCTTTGATTCTGACTGGGTGCATCTGCGCCGGTCAAACACAGAAGCCATTATCCGTATCTATTCTGAAAGTGACATGCAGGCCAAAGCCGAGAATATGGCAAAAAAGATCATTGACGACATCAGGGAACTGATCAAAGATGACGGTGAATAAATCACCTTATCCCGATGAAAATATATTTTGATAATGCAGCCTCTACCCCACTGACCACTGAAGTCATTGAAGAGATGTGCTCCGTGATGAAGGAAAATTTCGGAAACCCTTCATCCATTCACGCCTTTGGGAGAGAAGCCAGAGTAATCGTTGAAAATGCCCGTGATACGATTGCAAAATGTTTAGGGGCCATGCCTTCGGAGATATTCTTTACCTCAGGAGGGACAGAAGCTATCAACACTGTCATCCGTGGTTATTTAATGACAAGTCCGGTTACACATGTTGTAACTTCTCGCCTCGAGCATTATGCTGTATTGAATTGTCTTGAAGATATTCAGAAAGAAAAACACATTCAGATTGAATATCTTCCTCATGACAGCAAGGGTAACATTGACCCGGGGTATCTTGAAACTGCTCTAGATGGCCATCCTCGATCCATGGTCATCCTCATGCACGCTAATAACGAAACCGGAAATATCCTTCCTATACGGGAAATGGGTGCGATATGCCAGAAAACAGGTGCATTTTTTCTTTCCGACACAGTACAAACTATCGGGAAGGTGGCGGTTTTGCCGAAAAGCATGAACGTTGACAGCGTTATTTGCTCTGCTCATAAGCTGCATGGCCCCAAAGGAACCGGGTTTATTTATCTCAGCAGGAGCAAAAAGCTTCATCCCCTCATACATGGAGGCAGTCAGGAAAGGAATATGAGGGCCGGTACTGAGAATGTTCCTGCCATTGCGGGTATGGCAAAAGCACTTGAAATTGCTTGTGCAGATATCGATGTCCATTTTCTTTATATTTCGAACCTGAAAACTTCTATGGTACACAGGCTGGGCAATGCCTTCCCGTACGCTGAGTTTAACGGGAATAGCGGTGACAACGGGCTCCATTCTATATTAAGTGTTTCGTTTCCGATGACCGACAAGACAGAAATGCTACAGTATAATCTCGACATTAACGGTATTGCTGTTTCCGGAGGGAGTGCCTGTACATCAGGTAGTGCAAAACCATCGCACGTGATCAGCGAATTAAAAGGAGAAAAAGATCTGGTGACCCTGAGGTTTTCGTTCAGCAAATTCAATACTCCGGATGAAGTGGAGCATTGTGTTAACGTTATGAAAAGATTATTGGCGTAATTTTTTTTTATTTCAGAAACAAGGATAAATCCAGTTTCCCGTTTTCCAGATGTTTTATCACGAGTTTAAAACTATACTCTTTCCCTTTGATATTCTTTTGGCTCTCACTGAAAAATTTTGCGGGACTGTTCATCTGAAAATTAAGAGTTTCGCCAACCACCAGCAGATCGCTCTTTTTTACGGAAATAACTTTCAGGGTGACTGTCCAGCGGGGCTTATCATCAATTACAAAACGTGTGTCTTTATTTCTGCCGCTAAATTTCTCCGGTTCAGTCAGCATCTGATTTCTATCTTTTATCTCGACAAAGCAGGCGTTGATATCGGTCACTTTTGCGCTAAAAACCACTTTTTCTGTGAGCAGCTTCTTTTTACCGTAAACTTCATTTAAATCTAAACCTGAAGTCCGGATAAAAAAACCTTGAATCATCAGGATAAATAGCAGCGGATAAGTAAAATATTTCATACGGATTCTAATAGGTTACTGATGAAAATTCTTTTTTAATATTCAGATAGCCCGGATAATCGACACGCTGATTACCAATATATACCGAAGGCTTTGCTTTCACCATGATATTCGAAGGCTGATTTCCCTGGCCTGCAAGGTTAAAAGCCAGATTCAGCAGGGCATCTTTTGTTTTTCCGCTGAACACTTTAAGCATATCGAAGCTGATCTCAAGCGGAATGGTCGACATGCCACCGTTTGGTGCCACCTGAATCCTTTTGTTAACAGCACCTTCAGTGATCTGGGTATTGTCAATAAACAATATCCAGCTGATGTTGCTGATGCCTGCCGTACCTGCATTGGGATTTTTTACCTGCATATTCAATGTAAAACCTGCCGGAAGGCTATTTGTAAGAAAAGCATTGGTCACTTTCGCCGCATCCAGTATGTTCAGGTCTGATAATGATTTTTTATTTTGTATGTCGACACCCGCCAGTTTAAAATTGTTGACCGACTCAAGCCGGAATTCACACTTTAACAGGTTTGCGACCATGGTGGCCTGTTGCAGCAAATCACACGAACTTAAAATAAAAACAAAACAGAGAGCAATCAGAAAATTTGATTTTTTCATATCAGGGTTCATTTTTCTATTTTTTCAAACTCACTCTTTTCCATGCCGCATATGGGGCATTTCCAGTCGTCGGGAATTTCTTCAAAAGGAGTTCCGGGAGCAATACCCCCATCGGGATCACCTTCGGCAGGATCGTAAATGTATCCGCAGGCGGGACACTTGTACTGGGCATTATTTTCAGATTTCACAGGTTCAGATATTTGTGGCTTAATATATGTCGGTGCGTTTTCAGGCGCTTTGCCTTTACGGGTTTCACGGTAATAGTTATAAGTGAGAGGTTCTTTGCTCCCATCAATAAGATCGTTATCAACAACTGTGCCGATAAAAACAAGATGTGTTCCGGCATCAAAGGATTGAACCAGTTCACATTCGAACCAGGCAATGCAATCATCAGTCAGGATAGGAACGCCTGTTTTTCCCTTTTTATAATTTAATCCTGCAAATTTTTCTATATCGCGGCCTGATTTATAGCCAAAAGTCACTATGATGTCCTGCCTTGCATTCTGTTGCAGAACAGAAAAAGAAAACTTACCGCTTTTAGCGATCAGTTCCGCTGTTAAGTTTTTCTTGCTGCAAACCACGGCAAACTTTTCCGGAACTGCCGTCACCTGAAAAACCGTATTCGAAATAAAACCGTTAAGCTTGTTGCGATATTCCGTCGAAACAATGTATAAACCATAGGTGATCTTAAAAAATGCCTCAGCGTTCATAGAAAATTGTTGAAAATGGGATACAAATATAACGAAAAATCAGATTAATGCCTCTTTATCTCATACAGTTTCCCATTTATGCACCCTGATGGTTTATTAAATGTACGACAGCGTGGACATGGCCGGCAGAATGTTTATTATAACCCCATCAGGTTGATATCTAACGTTGCCATATTGCATGTATGTTCATGCCATGCTGGCCCCGGTTGAATTAATTACAGGCATCAGCGAAATGTCCCGTTCTGAAATAATAGTATTAAAATCCCCAATACAAAAACTAATGCGTATCTTTGTTTTAATATTCACCGGGCAATAGCTTGTATTTAGTGGTTACCAATAATTTCTGGAATATGAAAGAGCGAGTAGTTAAATGGCCTGAAAAACGCAGATTATTCACAATCATGTTTTTGGTCATATTTATGATCACTTTTGGAATTCATAGAAGTACACATGCACAAGGCTGGAGTTTTTCAGCCCAGCTTATTATAACCGGAAACTGTGCCGGCTTTAACTATCCGCTTCCAATGATCTCCGGTTTGCCGACAAAAAGCCAATGCGAATCTGTAAGGCAGATGGTACTTGCAATTGAAGCAAACACCGGTGATTGTGAAGGCCATTTTACCTGTACGCCCTGCACCGGGTCCGATTTAGCTACTTCGGGCGATTTAAATCCCGGAGGTATTTCGAATAATGGCCAGGTTGATGGCAAGCCTATTTTTACACCTCATCAGAGTCAGGCGGCTGAGGACTTTTGGGAGGACTATAAGCAACAATTGCAGTCGTATGGAGTGACAAGTATTTATGGTGATCAGTTGTACAGAAAAAAATCCGAAGAATTTGAGCCTCCCCCTGATGACTCTCCAGATAATCCAAGTAATCCGCCGCCTGCGCCTCGACCTGTCAATCCTAAAACGAACGACCAGGATATTACTTATAAATCCATACCCATTATGGGAGGCTCTCCTTTGACAGTGGAAGAAATGGAAAGGCAAAAACTGATAAAACAATTTGGACCGGGCTATATTGACCAGGCTAACATGTTTACCAACGTTGAAGACGGAGCTATTAATAAAAAGGAAGACGCTCATCCTTACATCGAACTGGGAAGGCAGGCAGCTGTCATCGGAGCGGGATTCCTGGAAGCGGAGTCAGTTACACCTGTGGTTGTAATCATAGATGTTTTGTCCGAAACAATGGTTAAGCCCGGAGTTACATTATATAATAATGCTTTTAACGGGACTAATGATGTGGTTCCCGGTACAGGAGAAATTTTAATCAATACGGCTGAAAAAATTGCAGGAGACCTGGTTGGAGGGAAACTTGGAGAAGCTGCTGAAAATGACATTAAATTAATAACGAATCCCCAGGTTCAGCAGGAAATGGTCCGTAACGGAGTATTACCCGGTATTGCTGCAATCTCTGAAAAACCGGGACAGATCTCAGAAGCAATGGCAAAAGGTTATAAGGTTTTCAGCTCCAGTAACGAAGCTAATGATGCCTGGACCGATTTCAATAAAAGTATCAACCATAATGGTAATGAGTAAATTCTGATTCATGAGAATAACCAGCAAAATATTATCCTCTGTCGTTTTAGCCTTATGCTCGCTTGTAGTGCAGGGTCAGGTTAAAAGAGGTGATTCCCTGAGCTATGAAATATTGCTGTCGAAATCAATGCTCAAGGACTTACAACCGGATATAAAATTCATACACTCTCTGGAAATCACTGCCAAAAGGCAGATATTGCTTGCTACGAAAGACCAGTTCTATTTATTAGGCTGGGGTGGTATAGCATCTATTGGGAAAAAAGTTACGGGCAATATCGATTGTTTTGCTTATACACCTGATAATTTACTGATGGCCATTCGCGGTAATGAACTCTGCACCTTTGACTCTCTTGGCGGAATGAAAAGGATCGTTGAATTGCCGGCGGAAGGGATGGGGATAAGCGCCGGAAAGTTTGTAATGTATCTGTTTGACAGAATTAATACTAAAGGCAACTTTTCACTCTACATTTTTGCGAAAGGAGGGAAATATATCAAATTGGTCGAAACTCCTGATCCGATTAATTCGGTCATTGAGATGAAAAATTCCATTTTATTTGCAAGCGGAAACAAGCTGTATTCCTGTAATGTCAGGAATAAAACAGTTAAGGCCATTGCCGGACTGGCCGAAAGAAAAGAAATAAAATACCTGGCAGCAGATACTTTAAATAACCGGATTTACTTCTCCACAGATAATGCTTTATATACCTATAAAGATTCATTAACATCACTCATTACCAGCAACATTGGAGGATGGCTCCGGTTTTTCAATAACGGGCTGATTGTTTTCAATCCTGAAAAAATAGTACTTGTCCGCATATTGGGTCTTGAGAAAGAAATAGCAAGGGTAAAGGAACAAAAACCCAAAAAGGAGGTTAAAGTTGAAAAAAATATGCTGACCAATGAAAAAATTATCGCCATGGTGCAGGCAAAAGTATCGGATCAGTTTATTATTGACCTCATTGGCGTTTCCGAAACACACTTTGATTTAAGCGTTGACTCAATGGTAGCATTATCCAATCAGAATGTTTCTTCTGCTGTAATTATGGCAATGAGAAATGCCATGAAAAAGAAAAACGACAATAATCAACAAAACAAATAAGATCTGATGCCAATAAATAAAATAAATTTTCTTTATTCTCACATCAGGTGCATTAAACTGTCAGAATTTAAACCACTTAGAAAACTCTTATGCGTTTCAGCATTCATGCTGCTTGTATCGGGTTTTTCGTTCTCACAGAATGCAGAATCACTTACAAATTCATCAATTATCAGGTTAGTTAAAGCCAAACTTTCTGATGATATTATCTTAGATATGATAAACAGTTCTAAGGTGAATTTTCAGCTGAGCCCTGATTCAATAAAAATTCTGGTAAAGGAAAACGTTTCATCTGTAGTTTTAGAGGCAATGAAAACTGCTTATGCAAAGCAGTCGTCTTCTTTGTCAGCAGCAAATCCCAAACCTGAAATTACTGACACAGCAAAAACGTCAGGTAATAAAGATCAGATTAATGCAGTTGTTAAAGAAAAAGATACAACACTGATTAAAAAAGAACCGGTTCTTCAACCTATAACTGTTCAGCCGAAAGATACACTAAAAAAACAGGAAATCTTACAACAGCCTCATAATACAGATTTGCCCAAAGAGAAGCATAACCCGGAAACTGCCAATATAAATCCATACATAAATCAGTCATTTACGATAGTTACCTTAAGTTATGTTAATCCTTTAAGAGATCTTATTGTATTTTGTTACGAACAGTGCCTTTCGATGACTTCTTATATAGGGGGCTGGGATATACGTATCAGAAAGTCGCTTGAAAACGAAAAGAATCTGATGGATTCAATGAACATGATAGGTAAAGAGCTTATCAATAAAAAAAATGCTGATACCAGGGCATTCGATAATGAAATATCAGCTCTGAAAAATAAATTATCTGACTATAGAAACAAGCATGAGTTGTTGAAAACAATAATCAGAACCGATGGTAAAATTCTGACAAAGGAAATAGCTGTGAAGAAAAAAGAAGCTGATCAATTGATCAGCTCAAAATTCAGCGAGATCAGCGATAAAGTAAAAAATTCGGATCCTAGTCCTTATCCTGTTGAACCTGCAGCAACATTTACGGTTCCAAAACCAAAAACAGGCGATCACTTTGTAAACCATGTTGCTCCCCTGACCGTCATACCTGCTTTTTTTCTGAATGAAATCACTTCCCTTCAGGAGAAAATCGTCACATGGAACGGGACTGTTATGGAAGTCATCCGGCAGGATTCGATACTCAGGGATCAGTTACAATCTCCGGAGAAAGAATTGTCACAATATCTTTCAAGCCCTAAAGAAAAACAAAAGGAAAATAAAAAAGGAATATCAGCATTAAAAAAACAATGCGATAATCTGAATAAAGAAAGGAAGCATTTAGCAAAACAAATGGTAGCTGACAGTAAAAAACTCTCGGATTCTCTGAAAGTCCTTAAAACGGAAATTCAGACCCTTGTGGATGAAAGGTTTATAGATGCCATTGAAAATATTGATGCTTCTTATCAGGATAAATTTTAAGATATTATAAACTTGCAGAAAACTATCGGGTCATAAATTTAAATGCAATAAAGACAGAAAACAGATAATGATAAAAGGATATTTTAACATATCAAAGAAACTAATCCGACTACCCGAGAAATATGCATATTTCTTCATCTGTATATTGTTTCTTCTGCCCATGTTATCCTTTGCCCAGGATAAAATAATAAAAACAGACAACACTATCATTCTGTCAAAAATTGTTGAGATCGGGAATGTTACGATAACATATAAAAAATTCTCCGATCTGTATGGGCCTTCGGAATTTATAAAAAAAGATGATGTTGTGATGATTATATATGAGAATGGAACACAACAAAATTTCAATCTTGGTAAAAAAGCAGAGGAACCCGGTCAAAAACCCGTTGAAGTAAAAAAGAACGATGCAGACACATATGGAAATGCCGATTTAATAATTGTGGGAAGTGGCGACAGTATCAGATGCTCAATTGATGAAGTGGGCAAGGCATTTATATCGTACCATGTCAGGAAAGCAGGACAAGATTACAAAAGCAGCATTGCTCTGGATGAGATTGTAAAATATTTTTATAACATGCAGTGGAACAATGGCAATGGATTGGCTCCATCTGTTGAAAAAGCAAGAAACTATGTTTTACATCAAAAGATAAATAATGCTATCAGCACTTATTCATTATTGTTACCTCTTGGGAAGAGCGATGCTGTTTTACTGGCTGAGTATGCTTATGCTCTCGCACTGGGTGGCCTCTATGATGCTGCCTTATTCCGGCTTGACCTTAGCTGGAGCTTAGAGGTTAAATCCCCTGACGTGAATTACTTTACGGCAAAGGTTTTTGAATTAATGGGTTATAATGACCTGGCTGCTGAGTACTGGAAAGCGACAGATAAGTACCAGGCACCCGCCTGGATATCTCCGGAATCAGCTAAGTTATTGCAGAGATATGCATATAAAAAGCCTGTCAATTTCAAGCCTGACCGGACAAAAATTAAAGCCGATTTTAAACGTGCCAATGAATTGGATTCATTGAATCTGAATTTTCAGGCAATAGGGCTGTTTCGTAAAATCATTGATATATACCCCAACCAGTACCTTCCCTATATTGGTTACAGCCTGGTTTTAGAAAAAACAGGAGCTTATGCAAGTTCAGCCAAGGCAATAGATCAAGCTATTTCACTCATAGGTGATAAACCTGAAGATCAGGATTTAAAACAATTTCTTCAAAAGCGCCTTCAGTTAATCACACAAAGAATCACCACCCTTCCGACTGATGGTATGCCGGGATTAATTCAAACCAAAGTATCCGTTAAACCGCCAATGCAAATGTCAGCGTATATCGGAGGGATGCTAGCTCCTTCTATGTTCAGCCTGAGCAGCAGAGTAGGGTATTTTATTGAAGAGTCCACTAATGCTTCGTTTGACTTCGGTGTTTCGAGATTTTCCGGTGTTACAAGTGTCAACTTAGGTGTATCAATGTATGGCCGATTTAAAGTTTTGGTAACAGGAGTAGGGTTCACACTTACTGTAGCTAATGGCAAACCGTCGGCAGGAATAAAACTTTCTGTTGGAATGAGTATAAAAAACAAAGATAAGACGTCAAGCTTTGATATCTTTTTAGATGGTACTACCGCACTGGCAAAAAATTCATATACTAATGTCTGTTTTTCTATTGGGAAAACTATCTATTTCGGGAGAAGAAAATGAAGCGACTGCTTTACATATTAATTGTATTATTGGGGGTTCACCGGACTTATGCTCAGGTTGTCAGAAGCGTTGAATCTTTCAGGGAGAAAGTTCTGCCGGGTTATACTATTTACTTCGATCAGGCAGATTTAACGGAGTCCGGACATTTAAATTTATCAGCAGTTGACAAGTATACGGCTCTTATTACAGATGATAAAAAAGTGATACTTGTAAAAATTGCCAGGGAATGGCAGGATTCCCTTATTTTAGTCCATTATGGAACAAAAAAGGAAATTTGGGGCTGGGTTACCGGAGAAGAAAGTTTTAAACTATTGGATACATTTGCTTTAAACGCTGCGACAATCAAAAAACCGGAAACAGAATTTGCCCGTCCCCATCCATGGTTTGTATATTTTGGGGGACAATTTAATTTAGACAACCAAAAAAACATTAATATCGCATTAAATGGGAGGTTCGGGTTTTACCTGCTTTTAAACCGATGGGATTTAGCAAGCACTTTTTCCGCCGGTGCAGCAGGGAATATCCATGGCAAGGGGACTCCCTGGGCCAACCTGGGATTGATGAGCAGGGTGCATTTCCCTATTAAAAAAATTGGTTTGGTGCCTGACGTTGGGGCAGAACTTTCATATGCAATATTCGGAAATGATTCTAAAACATTTTCGGGGGCATTTGTTGTTGGTGCCAGCTGGTATATAGGCATTGGAAACATCAGTGTCAGCATGAATATCTGGAAAACCGTCAGCGGTTCTATCGGGTTGACCATCTTTCCCAAATTAAAAAAGAAATAAAAAAAAGCTGGTAATCAAATACCCTTTCCTTTCGTATATACTCTGCGAAAAGCTCTGCGTTCAAATGTAATTAACGCAGCGAAAACGAAAAGTCACCGGGATTCATTGTAACTTCCAATAAATTTTCTGTTCAAAAATATCTGTCTCAGGAATGCATTATAAAGAAGAGCTGATATTTCAAATCAACATACGAAATAGAAATAAGATTAATCTTAAGTCAGCAATCTTTCCCTGCCTGCATTAAATAACATTTCAAGTATTTCTGCAGTGTCTTTATACTGATTGTTCATGATCATGGAAGCGATGATATAAGGTTTATATCCGGCTTCTTTATAGGTCTCTATCCTGTATCTTTCAAAAACGCTTTCCCCGACCTCCCCTTCTTTACAGGAGACACCAGATATATCTGCAGGAAGGCAATGCATATACAGGGCCTTACCTTCTTTGGTCAGTTTCATCCTTTCTTCTGTGCATTCCCAGTTTTTATACCTGGCATTGGCGGCAAGACATTCCTGTTCCAGTGTCTTCAGCCCGGAGATATCATTATTTTTCAGCAGAACTGTCCTTCTTTCCATAACGCTGTATGGCGCCCAGCTTTTAGGATAAACAATATCGGCATCTTTAAAGGCCTCATCCATGGAGTTCACAATACGAAAGCTGCCACAATTTTCGGCTGCATTTGTTTTTGCCAGTTCTATCACACCGGGAATCAGGTCGTAACCTTCGGGGTAAGCCAGGTCAACCTGCATGCCGAAACGGGTCATCAGTCCTATAATACCCTGAGGTACAGAAAGAGGCTTGCCGTAGCTAGGCGAATATGCCCATGACATGGCAATCTTTTTCCCCTTCAGATTTTCGAGCGAGCCGAAATACTTTTTGAGATGCAGCAGATCGGCCAAAGATTGGGTGGGATGGTCAATATCACACTGAAGGTTTATGATACCGGGACGGCGCGGCAGCACCCCCTTCCTATAACCCTCATCCAATGCTTCAGCCATTTCGAGCATATACGTATGACCTGCACCCAGGTACATATCGTCACGAATACCTATAATATCAGTCAGAAAGGAAATCATATTGGCCGTTTCTCTTACTGTTTCACCGTGAGCTATCTGCGATTTACCTTCATCCAGATCCTGCACCTGCAGACCAAGAAGGTTGCATGCCGAGGCAAAGGAAAACCGCGTTCGTGTAGAGTTATCACGGAAATTTGAAACGGCCAGCCCTGAATCAAAACATTTTGAAGAAATATTAGAATTGCGCATATACTTTAATCCTTCTGCAACGAGAAGAATTTGCATCAGCTCATCATGGGTTTTATCCCAGGTGAGCAAAAAATCCTTATTGTACAGATTGGTTTTCAGTTTCTTGATTTCTTCGATGATGATCTCAAAATTTTTCATATTTGATTATTTTTAAATTTCTTACAGTTCAAAAAGCTAAGCCGATTGAACAGGTTTTTACATTTATATCAGAAACGCATAAGCAGCATAAAAAGCGGAAGCAGCCACAAGGTCACTGACAGGCACTTTTTCGTCGGGAGCATGAGCCAGCACTTCGTTCCCCGGGCCGAAGCCGATAAGGGGAATGCCATAATATCCGTTAATAGTGACACCATTGGTTGAAAATGTCCATTTATCCACCCTGGGGTGTTCATGAAAAAGGGCTTCAAATACTTTAACCCCGGTAGTTACTGCATGATCTGACTCATCAATCTTCCAGGTGGGATAATATTTTTCCATACCGTACTTCAAACCGGTATAAGCCTTTTCCTCATAAAAAAGGACCTCCACCCCTGCATCGAATTCCTTGACGATATCTTCTATTTCAGCAACTGCCGATTCTCTGGATTCTCCCCAGGTAAGCCTCCTGTCGAGGTGCAGCTGTGCAAAATCGGCAACAGCACACAGAGAAGGGCTGCCTGATCTGATTTCGGATACCGTCACTGTTCCTTTTCCCAAAAAGTCGTCAGAAGGAAGCCAGAGGTTGAGTTTTTCAATTTCAAGGGCAGCTCTTGCAGCCATATAGATCGCATTCTTTCCTCTTTCCGGGGCACTGCCGTGACATGAAACGCCTCTGAATTTCACAACAATCTCCATTCTCCCCCGGTGTCCACGGTATATATTCAGGTTGGTAGGTTCGGTACTGATCACATAATCGGGTTTCAGCTTTTCTTCCTCTACAAGGTATTTCCAGCACAAGCCGTCACAATCTTCTTCCATAACACTCCCGACGACAAGCAGTGTAATGTCCCGGTCAAAGCCCAGTTCTTTCAGTATTCGTCCGGCAGTAACTGCTGCTGCAGGCCCTCCTTTCTGATCAACGCTGCCACGCCCGAGCACAAACCCATCTTTAATTTCGCCGGAGAAAGGATCGAAAGACCAGTTCCCGGCATTACCCACATCCACGGTATCCATGTGACCGTCGATGGCAAGGATCCGTTTGCCCTGTCCTATCCTGCCGATGACATTGCCCAAACCATCAGTCTTCACCTCATCAAATCCAGCTTCCTCCATCTGTCTTTTCAGTTCAAGCTGAACCTGTTCTTCATGCATGCTGACCGACCTGATCCTGATCAGTTTCGACAGGTTTTCTGCAGTGTAAGAGCTGTATTTATCAGCTAATTGATATATCCTATTATACATATCTTCCTTCATAACATCATAGATTGGCTGTTGAAAATACAAAATTAATAAATGACAGACAGACCTGTGAATATTATTTCTCAAACTTTATTAACTTAGCCAGAAAAAAAATAAATTTAACAATTATGGAAAGAAAATTCAAAACCGTAACGGTCATATCAGCCGTTCTTATTATTGCCGTCATGATTGGTGGTCTGGCACTTTCAAATGTTTACCTGAACAGAGCCCTGAAAAAGATTGACGAGGTTCAGTTCGAACTGGACAAGACCATGAAAATACTTCATTTTTCACAGACCAAGATCGATACTATGAGGAAAGAATTATCCGCGTACCATCTTTCCCTTCAGGATATAAAGGGTCGTGTGGAAATCATTGACCTGGAAAACAGGAAAAGCCAGACCCGTTTCATACAGAAAAAAGACAGCATCAGAAACCGCCTTGATCACTTGTACAAACTCTACGGCCTTGGTAATTCTGCAGTGGAAATAACAGAGCTTTAATTTTCAACATCTAACCCTTTTCATCATGAAAAATCCAATCCTCCTTTTTTTGTTCATCTCCTCCGCAACCCTATGTTTTTCACAGAAACATATCAAAACATTCGCTAATTGCCAGTCCGGAAAAATGTTCAGCGTTAGAAAAGGTGATACTGTCGTGATTCAGTGCGATACAGTTCTGCTGCTGAATAAGAAATTTGCCGGAAAATACAACGATATTATCGCAAATTACGATAACTATGTAGCGCTACTGAATACAAGGATCAATGAACAATCAGCCGAATACGGCAAGCTTCACCTGTTATACGACAGCTTACTTAACAGATCAGTCGATTACATCCGCAGGACGGATAAAAATCTTGTTCTGCTGAAAGATTCCGTTCAGAAATCCATACTGTACATCAGTTCTGCACAAAAAGGGCTGGATGATATCAGGAATGATATCAGAAAGGGGATGAAAAAGAACAACCTGACCCGGAATATTGTGTGGGGCACATCCGGACTTGCTGCAGGGATACTGGCAGGTGTTCTGATTGGATTCTTCCACTGAGTTGATCAATAGCGTGAAAGCTGTCCTTATGATGGAATAAAAAGTACTGACTTTGCGAGAACAATAAAGTTAGCATGTTTCATCCCTGATCTGAATAAATTAATTTTATTACTTTTGGTTTTTTATCAACGACATCTCTTTATTATTCAAAGTATAAACCGATGAAACCTAATAAGCATAAGGTTCAGCAAAAAACAAAACAGGCCTCAAAGCCTGTTCCCGCTACTATGAAGAAGCAGGGCTTTCTGATGAGAAACAAGGAACTCTTACTGCTCGTTCTTGTCATCATAGTCACCATTGCCATCTATTACCCTGCAGTTCACCATCAGTTCACCAACTGGGACGATCTTGATTACATCACTGAAAACCCATATATAAAAGCGCTCACACCGGCTAACATCCACCATATTTTCACCAGTCCTATAGCACTGAATTACCATCCGCTGACCATGCTGTCATTAGCCTTCAACTATGCCATCTCCGGCATGGAACCGTTTTCATATTTCCTTGTTAATATCCTTCTCCATATCTGCAATATTTTACTTGCTTTTTACCTTGCCTTCCTGCTTCTTAAACGCAATAAGATACTGGCACTGTTTGTTGCGGCCATTTTTGCCGTACATCCCATGCACGTCGAATCCGTTGCCTGGATTGCAGAGCGCAAAGATGTGCTGTACACTTTCTTCTTTTTGTCCGCTATGATTTCATGGATTTTTTTTATAGGCAAGCGAAACTGGAAATGGTACCTGTTCTCTTTGGTGTTGTTTGTTTTTGCAGGCCTGTCAAAACCTTCTTCAGTGGTCCTGCCACTGGTTCTTCTGTTGATCGATTTTTTACACAGGCGGAAATTCAAACTGCAGCTGATCATCGAAATAATCCCGTTTTTAGCTTTTTCCATCTGGATCGGCATGGCGACTCTTCATGCCCAGTTACACAAAGCAGTGGTAGACATTCAATATTACAATTTCATTCAGCAATTTCTTTTTGCATCGTACGGGTTTTTCATTTACATCTTTAAATTAATTATCCCCGTAGGCTTGTCTGCGTTACATCCGGTTCCTGTATTCAACAACTCTATGGACCTGCCTGCAGTGTATTTCATTTCACCTTTTATCAATGCTCTCATTATCGGGTTTGTGCTTTATTCTCTTAAATATACCAGGGTGCTATTCTTCGGATTGCTTTTCTATTTTCTGAATATTGTGCTTACCCTCCAGTTCATGCAGGTTGGAAGTGCTGTTATCGCAGAACGCTACACCTATGTTTCCTATATTGGCCTTCTTATCGGCCTGGCGTGGCTGATGGACTATACATCAGGCCTTAAAAAGATACCCATGACATGGTTTTACCCAGTCATCATCATCCTGTTTTGTGTGTTTACCTTTCTTTCCGCCGGGCGTGTCTCCGTATGGAAAAACAGTGAAACTTTATGGTCTGATGTCATTGCAAAGTATCCTAAGAGTCACCTGGCTTACAGCAACAGAGGCTATTATTATGTAAAAGAAAATATGTTGGAAAAGGCATTACCTGACTTCACAAGGTCCATTGAACTGATGCCAACATTTATAGATGCTCTCAACAACCGCGGGAGCTTATACCGTCTACAGAACAAATACCGCCTTGCCGTGAACGATTATAACAGAGCATTGTCAATCAATCCTGATTATGTCAAGGCTCTTTCCGGCCGCGGACAGGCTTATTTTGAACTCAATATTCTGGATTCAGCGCTTGCGGATTTTAATAAAGCGTATCAGACTGACCCGGAACTGGCAATCTCGCTTGGCAACCGGGGAGGCGTTTATTTCCGGCTCGGACAATATGATAACGCCGTTGAAGAGTGCAACCGTGTTATTGCGCATTATCCCGACAATACAGAAGCACACTTAAACCGGGGGGTATCTTACAGCTCTCTTCAAAAATGGGATCCGGCCATTAACGACTATACTTATGTCATCAATGCCAAAACTAAAAATCCTATGGTTTTTGAATGGAGAGGTGTAGCCTACCGAAGTAAAGGCATGCTTCAGGAAGCCATCCGGGATTTCTCCGCAGGAATTGCAATGAGTCCTTCTACTGCCTCATTGTATGTAAACAGGGCTATGGCTTACAAAAAAGCAGGCATGTACCAGAAAGCATCGGATGACGTAAAAACCGCCCGGCAGTTGGGTGCAAATGTGACTGAATAGCCGGCATTCTCATCCCCGAAATAATTTGCATATGAAGACCGACAAACAGCGCATTCAGAATAAAAAAAGAAAGCTTTCAAAAAAAACTGATACCGGCAAAAATTACAAAGGCAACTTTTTTATAAAGAAAAAGGAAGTGATACTCCTTGCCTGCATTATCGTCATTACAGTAATCATATATTTTCCTGCCCTGCACCATAAATTCACTAACTGGGATGATGATATTTATATTACCAACAACAAGTACATAAAAGCGCTCACGCCTGCAAACATTGAACATCTTTTCACAAAGCCCGTCGCCCTCAACTATCATCCGCTAACGATGCTTTCGTTTGCGCTAAACTATAAGATTTCAGGGCCCGATCCTTTTTCTTATTTCCTGGTCAACCTCATATTCCATATTTTCAATATCATTCTTACTTACTATCTGGCCTATCTGCTTCTTGACCGCAATAAAATTTCCGCCTTATTTGTTGCAGCTATTTTTGCTGTTCACCCCATGCATGTTGAATCGGTAGCATGGATTTCAGAACGCAAAGATGTACTTTTTACTTTTTTCTTTCTTTCTTCGATGCTGGCATGGATTTCATATATCAGCAAAAAGCATTGGAAATGGTATCTTTTTTCATTTATCTTATTTGCTTTTGCCGGGTTTTCAAAGCCATCTGCCGTGGTTCTTCCACTTGTGCTTCTCCTGATCGATTATTTTTATAAACGGAAATTTAAATTATTCCTGTTTGCAGAAAAAATACCATTTCTGATCATCTCCATCGGGATAGGACTGGCTACAATATATGCCCAAAAAAATGCAGCCGTTGCTGATATCAGAAGCTATAATCTGGTGCAGCAATGCCTGTTCGCTTCGTACGGATTTTTCATTTATATATTCAAGCTGTTTGTTCCTTTTGGTCTATCGGCACTTCACCCTGCTCCTGTATTTAAAAATTCTTTCGATCTGCCATGGATATACTTCGTTTCTCCTGTTTTCAGCGGATTAATTATTGCAGTGGTAATCTATACACGTAAATTCTCCAGAATAGTTTTATTCGGATTGTTGTTCTATTTTCTCAATATAATGCTCACACTTCAGTTTATTCAGGTTGGTACTGCAGTCATTGCAGAGCGATATACATATATTTCTTATACCGGACTTCTTCTGGGAATTGTCTGGCTGATAAACTATACCTCAAAGCGAAAAAAAATACCAATGTCGTGGATGTACTCACTGATGATTTTATATTTTGGTATTTTAAGTATTCTGGCATCCCGGAGGGTTTCCATATGGAAAAACAGTGAAGTTCTCTGGACAGATGTTATCACACAGTACCCGGGAAGTTATATTGCATACAATAACCGCGGAAGTTTCTACCTTGCAGAAAATCTCCCCCGCCTGGCTATTTCAGATTATACAAAAACATTATCTATTGATTCGAATTATGTTAAAGCTATTTCCGGCCGGGGGCATGCTTACTTTGCACTCGATATTCTGGATTCGGCACTGCATGATTTTAACAGAGCCTACCGTATCGATTCCTCCCTTGCAATTTCATTGGGTAACAGGGGTGCCGTATTTTTCAAGTTGGGGCAATTTCAAAATGCTATTGATGAATGTAACCGGGTTATAGCAAATTATCCTGACAATACAGATGCATATTTAAACCGGGGTGTATCATACAGTTCTCTTCAACAATGGGATCTTGCAATAAAAGATTACACTTATGTCATTAATGGACATTCTGAAAATGCCAGCGTTTTCTTGTGGAGAGGTGTTGCCTACAGAAAAAAGGGATTACTAAAAGATGCCATCAGTGATTTCACACAAGGCATTGCTAAGGCCCCCTCTAATCCCGAGATGTACACAAACAGGTCAATAGCATACGAGCTAGCGGGGATGCACCTGAATGCAGCAGAAGATGTTAAAACAGCACGGAAACTTGGTGCAAATGTCACTGAGGAGTCCTTGTTCTCTGCATTGAAATAAGCTGCTGTGGTATAAAAACTGAACAGGTCCGTGAAGGTTGGCGATTTAAATTATTTTTTGTCAGATCTGATAGAATTATTCTTTACTGCCTGAAATAAATTTTGTTACTTTTGCAACTCTAACCATAATAATTTCATTACCAATGACAGAAAAAATAAGGAGTATACTCAGTGATTCTAAAGCAGCCCGATGGGCGGCATTACTTGTTGTAGCGTTTACGATGTTTGCCGGGTACTACCTGGCTGATGTAATGGCTCCTTTAAAAGGTTTGCTTGAGAACCAGCTGACATGGACCAGTTCGGAGTACGGGTTTTTCACGAGTGCTTACGGATGGTTTAATGTATTTTTAGGGTTCCTGATCATCGGCGGGATCATCCTCGACAAAATGGGTGTCCGTTTTACCGGTATGGGATCCGCTCTGATCATGGTTGCAGGTACCGCTATCAAATACTGGGCAGTTTCAACGCATTCTCTTGACGGTATGGTTTTATTCGGATGGAAAGCACAGGTCATGGTTGCTGCGCTGGGATATGCCATTTTCGGCGTCGGCGTTGAAGTTGCCGGAATTACAGTGTCCAAGATCATCGTGAAGTGGTACAAAGGCCACGAGATGGCATTGGCCATGGGACTTCAGCTGGCCATTGCCAGGCTCGGAACAGCACTGGCTCTTTCAACCTCATTACCTATTGCAAAAGCCTTCGGACACGTTTCCGCCCCTGTCCTGATCTGCCTGATCATGCTCTGTATCGGAGTTATCGCGTTCTTTGTGTATATCGTGATGGACAGAAAACTGGATGCGTCCATTATTGCAGCCAACATCGGAATCGAAAAGGAGCCCGAAGAAGAATTCAGGATCAAAGATATTTTCAGTATTATCACCAATAAAGGCTGGTGGTACATTGCTATACTGTGCGTGCTTTTCTATTCGGCAGTTTTCCCTTTTCTGAAATACGCCACAGACCTGATGGTTCAGAAGTTCCACATCAACGACTACTGGGCAGGCCTTATCCCTTCCCTGCTTCCTTTTGGTACCATACTGCTCACTCCTTTCTTCGGCAGTCTGTACGACCGCAAGGGTAAAGGAGCCACCATCATGATCATCGGAGCCTTGCTGATTATTTTTGTTCATTCCCTTTTTGCTATCCCCTTCCTGAATCACTGGATCATAGCTGTTATCCTCATATTAATTTTAGGTATTGGCTTCTCGCTGGTTCCATCAGCCATGTGGCCCTCTGTTCCTAAAATCATCCCCGACAGACAACTGGGAACAGCATATTCGCTCATTTTCTGGGTGCAGAACTGGGGCTTGATGGGCGTTCCTGCTTTGATCGGATGGGTAGTGGATAAGTACTGTTTCATCGGATATTTCTCCCTGATGGGCACGGGGTTCATCACTACGCAGGGTGATCAGATCACCCAGGCGGTAACCTGTGATAAACAGGTTTATGAACTGACTGCCGGCGGTCAAATCAGCAGGTTTGACTCCACTTTTAAAGTAACCCAGTTCTTAAAGAGAAGCCAGGATAATCTGGTCAATTCTGTTATCATCTCCAGCGGAGATACTGTCGGGAGTGAATTTATACCGGTAAAAGATATTAAATCAATTGAAAAATCAAATGGAATTAAAGTTCCCATTTATTCCTTTGAAAGCAAAGGTAAAATCAAATACTTCCTGGATGCCAAAGGCAGAAAAGTGGAAAAATATTACAATATCACTTCCTTTTACAATTATACTCTACCTATGCTGATCTTCATGATGTTCGGACTACTCGCCATCGTTTTTGCCTCCTTACTGAAAAAGGAAGACAAAAAGAAAGGATACGGCCTTGAACAACCGAACATCAAGCAATAACCTATGATTGTCGTTACAGGTGCTGCCGGTTTTATTGGAAGCTGCCTCGTCACTGCTTTAAATCATTCGGGAACGGACGAAATTATCCTCGTGGACGATTTCTCCGGCTCAATAAAAGAGAACAACCTGAAAGGGAAGCGTTACCTTGAAAAGGTTCACAGAAACGATTTCTTCGGGTGGCTGAATAAAAACCATACAAAGGTTTCCTTCATCTTTCACCTCGGAGCCAGGACAAATACTGCAGAATTCAACCGGTCTCTCCTCAATGAGCTGAACTACAGTTATTCCTGTAAAATATTCAACATTTGCACCTCAGCCGGTATCCCGGTGATATACGCCTCTTCGGCAGCAACATACGGTGACGGCAAATTGGGTTATGATGACAGGCACGAACTTACTGCTTTGTTAAAACCTCTTAATCCTTACGGAGAATCAAAAAACGAATTTGACAAGTATGTGCTGAATTCGGACAGGCAACCGCCTTACTGGGCAGGCATGAAGTTTTTCAATGTCTTCGGACCTAATGAATACCACAAAGGAAGGATGGCTTCCGTTGTTTTCCATGCCTTTCACCAGATCAGGGAAACAGGCTCTCTCAGGCTGTTTCGTTCCAACTGTCCTGATTACCGGGACGGGGAGCAGCTGCGTGACTTTATTTACGTGAAGGATGTTACCGATGCATTGCTATATTTTTACAAAGCCAGGCCTGTCAATGGAATTTACAATATCGGTACAGAAAAAGCACGAAGCTTTAATGCACTGGGCGCTGCCGTGTTCAATGCTATGGACCGCCCACTGAACATCAGCTATATAGATATGCCGGAAGACATAAAGGATAAATACCAGAATTATACACAGGCTAACATTACCAGGTTAAGGAATTCGGGTTTCGACCGGGCATTTATAACGTTGGAAGATGCAGTGGATGATTACGTCAGACATTATCTTTCAGAAAACAAATTCATTTAACGATACAGTCCTTTCAGGGCTAACCTACCGGGAAACTGCTGCTCAGCATTATAAAAAGGAAGAGCCCGCGTAGCGGGCTCTGGAAGATATTTATTAACCAAAAATTAAGCATGAATCAGATTTTTGTTACTTCCATCAAAACCTTATCGTAATCAGGGTGTGTGGTTATTTCCTTAACAAATTCCACATAACGGACGGTATCATCCTTATCCACCACTACAATTCCCCTGGAGAGCAACCTCAATTCTTCAATCAGAAAACCATATTTTGAACCGAAATCCATTTCTTTATGATCGGACAGTGTGATCACTTTGTCGATACCCTCAGCGGCACAGAAACGACCTAAAGCAAATGGCAAATCGGCTGATATGGTCAGAATAACTACATCATTCAGTTTAGCTGCTTCCACGTTAAAACGTCTGGTCTGTGCTGCACAAACACCTGTGTCAACCGATGGCACAGATGAAATTATCCTGATTTTTCCTTTATAATCGCTCAGTTTTACCGGCTTCAGGTCGTTTGACAAAACAGTAAAATCAAGAGCTTTATCACCGGGTTTGACCATTTCACCCAGCAGTGTCAGCGGGTTCCCTCCAAAAGTAATTATTCCTGTATTTTTTTTCATCGTTGTAATTAATTTGATTTATGAATAAAACAGATGCAAATAAATTTTGTTCATTTTTGCTTAATAATATCATTTAAAAAGTGATAAAAACAATAATCCAATGGATAAAACCAACTCTGAGTTTAATTGTGAAAGCTATGCGCAACTCTGCGTTTAAAATATTTTAGAAACTGCAGAGAACATCAATGAAAGCGCATATTAATACTAAGTTTCAGAAATGATGCATAATGGATGATCAAATTTTAAAAACTATGGCTTGCAGATGGTTTCAGTCCGACAGAAAAGCTAACACATAGTTTGCAAAAGTCTCAGGGAGCTGATACATCAGGCCATGACCGCTGTCCTGAACTTTTATTAACGTTGAAGAGCGAATGGAATCTGCCAGAATGGATGAATTCTGGCAGGGGACCACTTTATCCTGATTGCCGCAAATCATCATTACCGGCATGCTCAATTCATGCAGATGTCCTGCGGATCCGCCTCCGGGGCTAAGCCAGCGCTGCACGGCTAAATACTGTAACCCTATGGCAGCAGTGTTGGTGGGCTCCCTTGCTTCGGGCAGGAATGTCCAGGGCTCCGGGTGAGCCGCAAGCCAGTCGTCAGGGAAAAGTGTACCCAGTAACTCCAAAGGTGTTGATGAGGGGTTGGACAGAATGTCAATAATTTCCTGTGCGGGATTAATGGTAATGGTATCCCCGCAATTGGCAGCGTACAAAACCAGTTTATTCACTTTCTCAGGATGACGGACAGCAAACATCTGAGCTACATAACTGCCCATCGACCATCCTAAGATATGAGCTTTGGGAAATCCCAGGTTAATCATCAGTTCATTCACATCTTCTGCCAGCAAATCTATGGTCACCGAAGTATCGCTATTGGTGCTGTAGCCCATGCCACGGTAATCAAAAACAATGACCATATATTTCTGATGCAGCATTTCTATGGCTTTGGTGCTCCATAAGTCCATGTTGGTGGCATAACCCACACACATGATCAACGGGTAACCTGTTCCGAAAACTTTATAGGCGATCCGTGCATTGGTTATATCAGCATACCTTATGATAGATTCCGGATTGGTGGTCACGGTTTCTTTTGTGCAATTAAATGAAGTAACCGAAATCAATCCTGTTAATGCAATAATATAAATCAGGGCGCTGTTTTTCATGATTTTTCTCATTTTTCCAGAATTTGTATTTTAGGCTTATTCAAGTCCTAATATAATTTTGTTTATATATCAATTCTTTTGCATTTAAATTTCAGAGCCTGTTTACCGGATCGCGACGGGATGACTTCCTGCTGAGCCCGGATCACTTTCGACCTTTCCTTTATCCATATCACTTTATTCCAATGACAAACAAATATAGATAAATTTCCAATAAAAGTCATAATCCATATTAAGCATCAGGATAAATAACAATAGCATGTCCATCCGATTGCTGTCTGCAACGCTTTTGGAAAGATAATTTTAAAAGGCCACTCAAGCCTGTTGCAACCCTTTACGGGAGTTTTCTGCTCATCTGCTGTTGAATCAGCGTTCTAATGCCACATCAACTTCACATTTTGTGTCGTGACGGAGGTTTTAACGCGGACCAGGTAAATTGCCGGAACCAATGACAGGTCACCGGTAAACATATTGCCGTTGACCTGCTCTGAAGCATATACACATTCACCGGTGAGGGAATAAACCTCAATCTTCTGCAATTGTTCTCCGGTTTGAGCAATAATGTTAAGATGCCTGTTACTTTCGAACACTTTCACGTCAGAAACAGCCGGTGGATGATTCACTTCACCGAAACGTACAAAGAACCTGCCGGAAATCACATCCGAAGGAAAATCAAATTCATAAACGGTGTTTTCGGCGAGGCTGATGATTTTCCCCATATAGCGGTCTTCGAGGTAAACCTTCTCCTTGCTTTCCAGCGCAAACGCTGTAATTTTCGCACCTGCTCCTTCCTTTCCGCTGACAACTAAGGGAATGGCCTCACCGGTGTTATTCACCGTGTTGATCACGAGCTTCTCCGCTGAGGAAGCCTGGGAACAAAATTCAACCGGTAATCCGTCAAAGAATTCTTCCGAATCAAATTCATCCAGACCGGATTTTGCAGCAGGATTTTTACAGATGGCCAGCTCACCTGTACCTGATTCTGTCTCCAGTTTCAGACGAAGCAGGATTTCTGTGCCGGAATTATCTTTATAATATGATGAAAGGATGTTTGTGCGTGCAGAAAGCGGAAAAGTCAGCCTGGGATTGTTATAACTTGCTTTCACAAAGAATCCCTGCAGAGGTGCAATGTATGGCTGAGTGCCTGCCGGAACTCCTATACCACTGGCGGAATTGTAAGTTCTGAAATAGGAGGTCGTCGTGACAGGAGGTGAACCCGGGTATAAATTACAGTCCCACAGATACAAAGTCGTGCTGACATTGGTTTTTCCCATCAGATTCCAGTTAATGAAAGATGTGAACGGGTTAGCCAGCAGGTTCCAGCTCTGATTCGGCCCGTTGCCGTTGTATACCAGCGAGACGGAGTAGTCGCAGGGCGGAGAATTCGGACTGCTGAACAGGTTCCCTGAAAGGGAGGCCGTAAACAGCATGCCCGGCCTGACGGCATAACCGGCTGAAGGCTGCAAAAAATAATAAAGTGAGGCTACGCCAGCGCCCCAGCCTGTCCCGTTGCTGTAAGGTATCATTTGTGTTGTACTTCCTGCTGGAATGAGGTTGCCATAGGTGGCCCCCGTGCTTTGTTTAAAAGGAGAACCGAACAAATGCCATCCGGCGGTCAGCTTCCTTTGTGCTGTAGCCGGCAGGTCAATGGTGTTCTGGATGAGAGATGCCCCTGAGCTGATCACCAGTCCCCCTGTACCTGCATTGTTTTTAATATTTCCGGTAACGGTGATCTTACTGCAACCGGATAATGTGAGCATTTTACCCGGGTTAATGACAATATTGTCACCGCTTCCGCTGATTGTAATTCCTGAAGAATGATTGCAGTTATCCAGTATGATATTCTTATTTATGACAAGCGGGCCTGAGGTCAGGTTAATGGTCTGTCCATTCATGTTATCAGCGAATGTGATTGACCCCGCAGTAAAAAAATCACATACATTTCCGATGGCGTACCGCAAAGAGCCCGGGCCGTTGTCGGAGCTATTTGTGACCGGCACAGGGTTAGGGCACACCCAATCGAAATCAAGTGTATTTGAACATAAGGTCTGGTTCTGATCATTCACAAAACAGGCCTGTACATTGTCCGTCCCGGTGGCGGCATCCCCCATGTAGGAATAAAAAGACTCACCGTTTCCATCTGTAAGCAATGAAAAAGTGTTACCCGCTTCAGGACCTGAGAGCACATTAAAAGTCACCATTTTACCCGGCCAGGGCTGGCCAAGGGAATTCACTGCTTTTGCTGTCAATGTATGGTAAGTGCCAGGCATGCCCGATGAAGAGGACTGTGTCAGCAATATCCCTTCGCCGGCAACAGCCGGTTGTGATAAAACAAAATATTCCAGGAACAGGTTATCGTCATGAGTGGGGTTATTATTTGCCACAGTTATGCCGGTCGTTGTGCCGTTGATAAACGGCAGCAGGGTGTATAACTCATCATCCGAGCGGGGATTTGCGGGTAAGGCAGAAGGGTTGACAGGGTTAGTATTGACATCCCCTATACCTCCGACAGTGATCAGTGCACCGTTGACAGAGGCGCCGTCGTCTTCCCCGCCGGCCGAAGAAGTCAGCAGGTTGTTGTTGATCCTGAATACTGAATACTGAGGTGACCCGCCATACTGGTAACTGTAACCTATGCCCACACCCATATCCAGCTTCGCCCCGGGAAGAGCAGGGTCTATGGGTTCAGCCAGGGTGAGATTTAAAGTGCCGCCTGTGAGTGCCTGGGCACCGTACATAATGATGATGGTCTGCTCAGGAGCAGCAGCATCGTTGAATACCACCAGCAGGGCTTCCCCCTCAATGATGGGTGTGTAATAGCTGCTTTCACCGATACCAAGGGTATAGGTTCCTGCCGGATGCCCAACCATCGCGGCGGAAACAACAGCAGTGACATCAGTCCAGTAGGTATGAAAAGGGTAGGATGAGCTTTCGTTTCCGCTCCAGGTGACTGCTACACCGCATAAATTGACACTCAGATTAGGAATAGTAACACCGGTAACAGAAGAGATCAGGAAAGCCTTCTGAACAGTGGCTGCACCGGTCGGTTTGCTGACCTGTATATATGCATACGATCCTGTCATGCCGGCCCCGTCTGCCGAAAGTGTGTAATGTCCCGTGGAGTTGAACAATTGCTCCAGGCCACCGGAAGCACCCTTGAAATCCTGAGTAAACGACTGCCCGCTATGGTCACGTGTGCCGGGTATACTTTGCCCGTAGATGGCACTGCTGATAAAAAACAACAGTATGCCTGTGGCAGTAAACCGCAAAAATGAATTTCTCGTTTTCATGAATTTACATTTTAAAGATGATTGATATGGATTATAAAAATTGCCATGTTAACCCGATCCGGTTATTTATGAAATTAACACAGTCATGATGAGCTGACGGAAGTCATCAGGCCAATCAAATCAGCGGGCCTGATCCTGAAAATGATACAAAAAATAACGTATCATTTCATTTATGAATTTGCTGATAAATATAATAAAATTTCAGGGTGAAATCAATATAAGATTTCAATTTAAAACAATTCCAAATAATTTTAACACCATAAGAACCAGCGACATTCATCCTTGCTACCGGATTTTCATTATAAAACCCACCCTACATCACTCTTCACTTTTCACTATTCACTTTTCACTATTCACTCTTCACTTAATTTTTACTTATTTTTGCAAAAACTTAATTCCATGAAAAAACTTATCCTCATCCTCTCCTTATGCTTTCTCACGTTCTTTACTTTTGCCCAAAGCAATGTCAACAACCCCGGTTTTGAAACATGGGATAACCTTGGCGCTGCTAATGAAGAACCTGCTGAATGGAATTCATTTAAAACAGGTTCTGGGTTTTATGCTAATTTTGCTCAACAGCAGATCAAACGCTCAACGAAAGTTCGTTCAGGTGCCCCTGGTTCCTATTCAGCTTTAATATGGTCAATGTCAATATTGGGTACGATAGCGAATGGTTGTGTGACAACAGGTCAGGTGAACATGGGCGCAACAGCTCCATCAAGTTCAAGCAATTACAATATCACCCATACATCCAATTCTTCATTTAGTGAGGCATTTTCTGCCAGCCCAGATTCCCTCGTTTTTTGGATATGTTATAAACCCGTTAACAGCGGAAGTAATGCCAGGGTTCATGCCATCATGCACGATACGTATGATGTACGTGACCCCATAGATGCCGGTTCGTTACCGCATGTCAGGGCAGAAGCCACACTGAACTTTCCCACCACATCCAACTCATGGATAAGGAAAAGCATCCCATATATATATAATGGTGCTGCAGCTACTTCCGGTTATATTTTAATTACTTTCACTGCTAATAACTCACCCGGAGGTGGAAATGCCGGTGACAGCCTTTACATTGACGATATCGAGATGATCTACAACGTCAACCTGAGTTCCCTCACGGTCAGCCAGGGCACGCTGGTACCTGCATTTGCCCCCAATACCACAGATTACAGCGTGACCCTTCCTTTCGGCAGCACGGTGACACCCACGGTGAATGCAAGCACTGAAAGCAGCCATGCCACTTTTGTGGTCACACCGGCCGCCGACATCACTTCGGCCAGTGTTGCCGACCGCACCACGACGGTTGTTGTTACCGGAGGCGACGGCACCACGACAAAAACCTATAGTGTTGTATTCGGAGTTTCTTTATCGGACGATGCCAGCCTTTCTTATTTATCACCCGCACAGGGGATACTGTCGCCTGCTTTCAACAGCGACACCCTGCACTATACGGCCATGCTGCCCCACGGAACGACAATGCCACCAACGGTAACGGCAACGCCCAATAACCCCGGCTCCGGTGTCGCCATAACTGATGCCACCGATATCACTTCTGCCACTCCGGCTGACCGGACCACCACCATACATGTCACTGCCCCCGACGGGATCACTACGCGCGATTACAGCATTTTGTTCGACGTCAATCCATACAACAACGATGCAAGCCTGAGCAGCCTCACCATGAACAGCATTCCTGTCAGCAGCTTCCATCCTGACACGCTTACATACAATTTCACACTTCCGCATGCTTACCACGGCATTCCGCTCATCGACGGCACCCCCCATGATGTGCATGCGTCAAAAAACGTCGTCCAGGCCACACTTCTGCCGGGCACAGCAACACTGACGGTCACCGCCGAGGATGGCATAACAACACGTACTTACCGCGTTAATTTCTTTCTCGCCCCTCCCCTTACCGATGCCTCATTAAGAGATCTCCGCGTAAACGACACCACCATAGCCGGTTTCTCAGCTGCTGTGTTCCTGTATGACTATTATGTTCCACTGGGAACGGTTACAGTTCCTAACGTAACAGCCACGCCTCACGATACCAATGCATACCTTGTCATCACGCAGGCATCCGCCATACCCGGGCAGGCCGAGATCAACGTTTATGCCGAAGACAGTACAACCATACAGACCTATATCGTGAATATCTTTTTCACCAACGGCATTAAGGACAATGAAGCAAACAGCACCAGGGTTTTCCCGAACCCTGCTACGGATTATCTCACCATTGATGCCGGAAATATGACGGGTAAGGTCAGATTTATACTGACCGATGTTCACGGCAGAAACGTAAGCGATACCTTCACGGATAATGCATCCTGCACAGTGGATATCCGTGACCTGCCTTCAGGTTTATATTTTTACCGGGTTTATTCCGAAAAGAAAATCTGTGCCCGGGGGAATATTCAAATATGCAGATAAATGTATTTATAAGATGTTAATAAATTCGTTTTGAACATCAGTTTATGTTCACAGCTTTTCGTTAAATTTGCCATGAACGATTTGAATTTATTGTTTATTTAAAGGTAAAGAATAATAGTTTGATATGTACTTTTCTGATAATGAACAGGAAAGAAATTTAATTAAGGAAAAGATGATAGAAATAAAATATTTTCAACGCTTATTACTGTTCTTTATTTCCGTTTTATTTTTTATAAACACTCCTTCGTACGGGCAGAAAGGTACTGTAAAAGGAAGGGTCACCGATAAATCGAACAAGTATGCACTGCCTTTTGTCAATATCGGAATCAAGGAAAAAGCCGTAGGCACATCTTCTGATCTGAACGGCGACTACGTCCTGAACCTGGACACGGGGGCTTATGTCATTACATTTTCGTCCATGGGTTATGAGATCTACTCTGAGAAAATCAGCATAAAAAGCGATAAAGTAATCAAGCTGAACGTTGAAATGAGCATAACAAGTTATAATCTGAACACCTTCGAGGTGTCAGGATCAAAGTACCAGCAGGATGTTCAGCGTTCGGTGAGTTCGATGGAAGTGTTAAAACCCAACCTGATTGAAAACTCAAGCAATAACAGGATGGATAAATCGCTGGAGCAGATCCCGGGTGTCACTATTATCGACAACGAGCCCCAGATCAGGGCAGGAAGCGGATTCAGCTCCGGCATGGGAAGCCGCGTACTGATACTGATGGACGAGATCCCGATCGTCAGGGCAGATGCAGGAAGGCCTGCATGGAATTTCCTGCCTACCGAGGATATTGAACAGATAGAGGTCATCAAAGGCGCCTCCTCAGTGATCTATGGTTCTTCTGCAGTAAATGGTGCAATTAATTTCAGGACAGCCTATCCAAAGCAGAATATGGAGACCAAGGTTAAATTTTTCGGCACCATGTACAGCAAACCTGCACACAAATATGCCACACCCTGGAGTGGTATTAACCCGATCATATACGGTGTTGACTTTAAGCATTCCCAGAAACTTGGAAATTTCGACCTTGTGCTTGGCGGATCATACAGCCGTGATCCCGGATATGTCGGCCCTGCTGTTCTGAAACCAAACGATGGCAATAGTATCAAGCTGGATACCAATATACGGAATGACGGTGAATACGATAACCGCGGCAGATTTAACTTTGCAACGCGTTACCGGTTTAAAAAGATACCGGGCTTATCTGTAGGAATAAATGGTAACATTTTGTTTTCGAAAAACGCCCAGACTTTCTTCTGGCGTGATTCCGATACGAATATGTACCGCACCTACCCCGGTTCGCTGACCAATTTTACCGACTTTATGTTCTATCTCGACCCCTACGTAAAATATTTCAAGAAAAACGGGGCTTCCCATGCGTTCAGAAACCGCTATTTTTACAGCAACAACCAGGCCGACAATAACCAGTCGACGATGTCTCATTTTGTATATAACGAATACCAGTTTAACCAGAAACTGGCAAAACTTTACAACCTGATCGTCACAGCCGGTATCATGAATATGTATGCCTATAGTGACGGGCATATTTTTACGGGTAATTTCGGCGGAGGAGAGTCTGTTAAAGAATCTGACAATTTCGCAGGGTACCTACAGCTTGAGCAGAAGCTTTTTAAACGGCTCACTTACTTATTAGGTGGCAGGTGGGAATTTTACGACATTGACGGGAAAAAAGAGAACAAACCCATATGCAGGGCAGGGTTGAATATTGAGATGACCAAGGCTACCTTTTTCAGGGCCTCTTTCGGGCAGGGCTACCGTTACCCGAGTATAGGCGAGCGTTTTATATCCACTAAAGTCGGAAATTTCGGTTTTTATTCCAATCCTGAACTGAAATCGGAGACAAGCTGGAACCTGGAAGTGGGCCTCAAGCAGTTCTTCCAGATATTCACATTTACCGGATTCCTTGATGTAGCGGGGTTCTATCAGCGTTACAATAACTTCATTGAGTTCAATGCGGGGATGTGGGGTTCTGATCCCAATCCGACAAAAAACTTCGGGTTTAAATTTATCAACACCGGTGATGCAAGGATACAGGGTATTGACGGATCACTCGCAGGACAGGCCGATATCGGGAAAAACTTCACCTGGGTTGTCCTCGTTGCCTATACTTTTTCTATTCCTGTAACCCTCGTACCTCATCAGGTTTATTACAGCGACTCTTCGAGGAACATCAGCCTTACTTATATCAAAACATCCACAGATACAGCAGGAAACATCCTGAAATACAGGGTAAGGCATCTGGGGAAGTTCGATACAGAGTTATCGTTTAGAAAAAAACTTTCGGCAGGATTTAGTATAAGGTATTACAGCTACATGGAAAATGTCGACAATTTCTTTTATCAGCTTGATGTGCCGGGCATGCTGAATACCGGCTATGCCAAATACAGGGAAGAACATAAAAGCGGCACCTTCATTTTCGATTGCAGGGTAAGCTACGCATATAAAAAACATCTAAAAATGGCTGTTGTGGTGAACAACATATTCAACACTGAATTTTCGCCCCGCCCGTTAAGGGTTGACCCTCCACGAAGTACATCCTTGCAGCTGAGTTATATTATTTAATTTCTTTGACCAAATGAAAAAAATCCTGGTTTTATCTTTTTTACTGGCTGCATTTGTGTGCAGCTACGCACAAAATATCACCGACGGCGATCTGAACAACTGGTCGGCACATTCATACAGTGCCGGCAACTATTATGAGCCACTCAACGGCTGGCTGATGACACTGAACAAACTGGCCGAAGTACCTGCAGTTATAGGCGGTCCGGGACCCATCACCACAGAAAGGACAACCGATGTTTACCAGGGTATGTACGCTGCCAAACTGACTTCAAAAGAGTTCATCGTTGGCATCAGCCATCTGTTTATACCCGGTGCAATAGGAACACTCAACGTGGATATGGTAGCCCAGATCGCCAGGGTAGGAAGAGCATATACCTATACAGAAAAGCCCAGGCATTTCAAAGGATATTATAAATATGCCCCGGTAAATAATGATTCATGCCTGATGCTGGCGCTGCTCACAAAATACAATACGGTTCTTCAGCGGCGTGATACCATTGCCATAGGAAGAATGGCGTCTGTTGCAGCAATAAGCACATATACTCCTTTTGATGTGGAGATCAGATACAGGGATACCCTCACAACTCCGGATACGGTGACCCTTTTTGTTACGTCAAGCGCTTTCCTGAACTTCGCCGACCTGAGGGCATGCCATGGTCAGCTTGGCTCTGTCATGTACGTGGATGAACTGTCGTTCAGCATGATCAACGGCATTGATATGCCTGTGAATCCGCTGATGAAGGTTAAGTTGTACCCCAACCCTGCTGCTGATGTTATCACGCTCAGCACAGAAAAACCTTTGCAAAACGGGGTGCTCGCAATCTATGATATCAGCGGGAAGCAGATCAGCACCCACAGTTTTGACGGGTCATTGCTCAGATTGGATGTGAGTAGTTACAGTACCGGAAAATACTTTTATACTTTACGTGACAAAAAGCTGCTGCTGAATACAGGAGAGTTTGTTATTAGTGAATAGTGAAAAGTGAAAATATGTTTTTAAGTGATGAAAGACAGCCCACTGAAAAATAAAAGTTATGCTTTTTCTATCAGGATTGTGAACTTAGCTATGGCTATCAATGAATCTAAAAATCAATTTGTTTTAAGCAAGCAGATTGTGAGAAGTGGGACCTCTATTGGTGCATTAATCAGGGAAGCTGAATTCGGTCAGAGCAGAGCTGATTTTACCAGCAAAATGAGTATTGCTTTGAAAGAAGCAAATGAAACAAATTATTGGTTATGTTTGTTATCCGACACACACATTATCAACAAAGAAACTTTTCAAGTATGCTGACCGATTGCAATGAACTTATTGCAATGCTGGTTTCAACCGTTAAAACCGCAAAAAAACAATAAATTTTCACTATTCACTTTTCACTCTTCACTTTTCACTCTTCGCTTTTCACTTTTCACTTTTTAGATTTTTCCCAGTTTTTTCCTTGCTTTTTTGTACTGACCGTCAATGATGCTGCGAACCAGGTTGGGTGAATGCCTGAACATGAACCTTAAGAAGCCGGCCTGACCCGGCAAAATATCGAATTTTTTCTTCTTTATTCCTTTAATGAGCACAGAGGCCACCTGTTCTGATGTCATCAGCCCGCCGCCTTCCGACATCATTTTACATTCTTCGGGCTTGGTTTTGTTTTCTTCTTCAAAGCCTTCCGTTGCCGTATCGGGCGGATATAAGACGGAAATACTGATATTGTATGGTTTCAGTTCATGCCTGAGCACTTCCGATAGTCCCAGTATGGCAAATTTTGTAGGGGCATAAGAGGCATAGGCCATTATACCCATATACCCTAAAACGGAAGAAGTGTTGATGATATGCCCTTTTTTCTCTTTCATCATATATGGCAGCAGAGCAAGTGTAGGGAAAAGCTGACCATAATAATTCACTTCCATGTTCCTTCTGAAATCATCAGGAGTATGCTGCTCAATATACATAGGTTTGGCATAGCCGACACTGTTGTAAAGGTAATCGGGCACTCCGCGTCTGGCAACAAAATCATCCATAAAAACCTTGAGTTTTTCAAAATCAGTAGTGTCGCAATCGAATGCTTCCACAAACTGGCTGTCGCCTGTTTTGCCTTCGGCGGCAACTTTTGCCGCTTCCTGGAGTATTTGTTTGTTACGTGCAATCAGCACTACGCTGCAGCCTCTTTTTACCATGTCGATAGCAGCTGCTTTGCCGATACCTTTAGAGCCACCGCAGATGATAGCTGTTTTGCCGGCGAAATCCTGAACTAAATTATTCTTCATTATTTAATTAATTTGGTTATCCTGTATTGTTTTTTGGTTCTGTTTAAAGTATAAAAGTAGCATAATATTTTCAAAGTGTATGGCACAACAGCATAATTTGTATTATAAAATGGCAATAAACTGCTGTCTACCATATAAAAGGAATCAGCCTGTATTTTACTTTCTTTTTGTAATCGTCATATCCTTCAAGCTCAGCTGTCAACATTTTTTCTTCTCCTTTTATCCTTGCAGCCAAAAGAAGTATGATGAGAATGCCCGTAATAATCCCAAAAACAGAACCCAGGAGCAAAGGTGTTCCGAGGAAAAGCAGTGAACCTCCGAGATACATGGGATGCCGGACAAAACTGTAAACCCCTGTGCTCACCAGCTGATGCCTGCGTTCAGACTGTATCCTCACCAATGCTGACAAATAGGTATTATCGGCATAAGAACGGAAGAAAAAGAAAAATGAGCCGATTAAAAAAAATCCTCCCCCTATTTTTAACGCCAAAGGGAAGCCCTGAGTCCAGCCGAATCTTTTTGCATCCAGCGGCATAATGACTATCCAGAAGGTAAAACCGGCAACAAGCCCGTAAACCACATACTTATCCCATGATTTCTGGTTTGCCGTCCCCGGTTGTTTATACCTCTCCGCAAGCAATGCAGGGTCTTTAAGATATAAATAAAGGATGGTTGAATAGCACAGTACAGAGTACCAGATGCTGAATATCCAGCCTTCAGTCCAAAGCCAGTCACCTGATAGAAATAAAAGGAGCACAGGGAATATCAGGATATAAACGAAAGTAAAAATGAGTTTCAATAGGCCCGGTTTTTCAACTGCAGTTTCCATAGCGCATGTTTTTTATTTCAGACCGTAAATTTATTGCAATTTGATCAATTCAACATGCTGATGCATCCTTTCTTTGTGATGCTTTGCATAAAAAATAAACGCATGGTTACCCGGAGATTTATCATTGAGCAGGTGTACGAAGGATATATGTGTTTTCCAAAATCAGGGCTGACAAGCAGGAAACCTGTTTCAGAATGGTGTATCGCTGCCGGTATAACAACGGATGCCTTCTTTCAGGAATGTGTTTCTCAGTTCTTTTAGGTGTTCCGGCGAAGGCACAGGAAAATCACCCCCTGTATATTCTTTATTGAGTAAGGGGTATTTCTCCCGTCCCAGGTGATGCAATGGCAGTATATTGATCTCGTCTCTTCCTGTTTCTTTAATAAATGCAATGACATTATCGATATTCTCCTGAGTATCGTTGAAACCGGGAATTAAAGGAAGACGAAAAACAAGTCTTCCCTGAAACTCTTTTGAAAGCCGTTTTGCATTTTCAAGGATCAGGGAATTTCCTGCACCTGTAGCTTTTTTATGCTTATAGCTATCCATTTGTTTCAGGTCAAAGAATATCCAGTCGAGGTATGGAATCACCCTGTTAAAGTTTTCCCAGGGGATATTGCCGCAAGTTTCAACAGCAGTATGAATATAAGCTTCGTGACACAGCGACAGCAATTCTTTCACGAAATCGATCTGAATTAAAGGTTCTCCTCCAGTCAGTGTTATACCACCCTTAATTCCCCAGTACTGCCTGTCGCGCCGGATCAGCTTCATCAGCACAGGAATGGTCATTTCATAACCGCTTAATTTCAGAGCATCCGTGTAACATTCACCGGTACAGCTATATTGGATACAAGTTTTACACAACACCCTCGAGATATGAAGTTTATCATCAACAAACTGAATGGCATTTTCAGAACAGTTGTGAACACAATGGCCACAGGAAATACATTTTGAAGAAAAATACATCGGTGAAGGTGTGTTGCTAATCCCTTCGGGATTGCAACACCAGAAACAGTTCATGCTGCAACCACTGAAAAACAGGAGTGTCCGGCAGCCGGGGCCATCGTGTACCGAGAGTCCCTGGATATCGAAGATCAGCGCTTTTTTATCTGACTTATAGCTGTTTAAAGTCATTGCAGGTAACAGCATTCATTTCCGGATAGGCATCAAATCTGTTCATACACGTTCCCAGTTCTTCGCCACTCAAAGCAAAATTTGAGCAATATTTGCATTTCTGAGCTTTTTCCAGGTTCTCACAGGCTTCATCATCTGCATTGATCACCTTTTTGTCTCTTTTGCAAATGCCTTTAAAGACATCGGTGGTCAGGTAATATCTGCAATCGTAGTGTCTCATTGTTATTTATCCGATTTGTTCGTACTCCGTTCGTGCAATCACTTCATCCTGTATCTGTTTTCCGAGTTCCACCCAGTACTGGGTAAATCCTGCAACCCTGACCATCAGTCCTCTGTAGTTTTCAGGGTTTTTCTGTGCATCTTTCAGCATCCTGGAATCTACCACATTGAACTGGGCATGAAAAGCGCCCCTGCGAAGATAAGCCCTGATCATTTCGAGGAACTTCCGGGAACCTTCACGCCCCCTGACAACAGAAGGGTGTATCTTCATATTGAGCTGTGAATTCTGTGACAAAGCATGGTTATAGCATGTAGCTGAATTGAACAGGGCATATGGACCGTTTTTATCTGTACCGGGGTAGGCTGAAACAGACCCGTCGGCAAAAGTAGTACCGCACAACCTCCCGTCAGCCGTTGCCAGCGTAACTGCACCCATGGGTGCATGAGTGGATACAGAGATCTGGCAGGCATACAAAGGCTCATTGTACAGCGAGATGTAATTTTCGCACATTTTGCTGAACCAGTGTTGCCAGTCTCTGAAGATATGGTCTGCATATTTATCATCATTTCCGTACTTGGGCGCATCGAGGCACAGTTTATGAATACGCAGCCAATCGCTGTAGTTCTTTGTTTTTACCTGCTCTATCAGGCTGTATGATCCCGTTTCCAACGCCGAAAAATAACCAAAATTAGCGTCGATGGCTGCTTTCAGATCAGTAAGAGAAAAGTTCTTTTCATCAAACACATTTTTTCTTATGGAGGACAGCGAATTCACCAGGTTGACACCTCCGCATATTTCCACGTTAAATGTACGGTTATAACGGCTGCCTTTATGACTGATATCCTTCCCCGTCTCCAGGCAGTCAGGTTTAAGCATGCTGTTGATAACAGAAGGGGAAACTTTACCCCATATATCGTGTTGAATATTGTTGGTAAGGGTCAGCACTTCAACGGTAAGGCTGAAATATTCCTTAAAGACCCTCCATATTTCTTCGTATGAATCCAGTTTTGAACCATGGGCAGGGTAAACGCGCCGCCCGGTACGTTGATCTATGCCATCGAATAAAACGGCTTCCAGCACTTTAGGGAGAGAAATAAAATGAACGCCAACGCTGGTTGCGGGAGCGGAGCCGCCGGGAATATAATATGTTTCGCCGTTGAGTTCAAGAGGCATCCAGCTTCCAGGTGAAGTTTCCAGACAGCCGCCGATGGACCAGGCACGGGCTTCTTCAGCCTGCATACCCTCCTTCTGAAAATTGTTCAGCAGGAATTCCATCGCCACCCTGTTGTTAACCCATGCCGGGTATCCTGTTCCAATTTTAGTGCATTCTATTCCTTTTAACAGGAACTCTTCCGGTAATTTCTCATCATAAAGCAGGCTGAGTGTCGGTTGGGGAGTGTCGCACGACATGGCTGACTCCAGGATCAGCATTTCGAGCTCGTTAGCAGCGCTGTCACCATCTTTATCCAATCCCCCTACACAAAGGTTATTGAAAGTATTGCCGCTCAGTACGCCCCCCACAACGCCCATAGAAGCAAAGCAGTCGAGTTCGGTAAATTTCATGCGCATGCATTCGAGCAGTTCAACAGTACTTTCACGGTTCATCACTCCTTTTTCCATATCCTGTTTCCAGAACGGGTAAAGCACCTGTCCGAGACGACCCGGCGACAGTCCTGAAATAGCATCCTCATTCAGAACGGCAACATGAAATATCCATATTAACTGGAGCGCATCGTGAAATGAACGGGGCCTGTTTTCAGAAAGCCAATCAAGGCGTTCAGCTATTTCGAGGTATTCTTCTTTTTGCTGTTTTTCTTCTTCGAGTGAAGCCATAAAACGGGCTTCTACAGCATAATTGCGGATCCAGACCTGCAAGCCTTCGAGCATGGTATGCACTGCTTTATAAAAATACAACCTGTCCATTTCAGGAACTCCGGCTGACCCGGCCAGTTTTTCGTCACATATTTTCTTAATACCTTCAATACCATATTGCAACGGATAGTAATAATTGATCACTTCGCGCCCCTGTGGCAAGGTGTAACCTGAATCGAACATGCAGATCACTGCCCGCATGATCTCCTCTTTGGTGCCGTATCCGGGAACAAGCTGTTCGTATTTGTGGCCTACATCGTCGACAGATCTGTTGAACCATTTTTTTGCCGTTTTCAGAAGTACGGGCATTTCTTCTTTACGCAGTCCGAACTTGCCGGCAAGCGAAATGACGTTGCCAATACTTTTGGTAACATTGCCCCCACCCTGTCCCATGGTAGTAACCTCATCGGCACTGACCTTACCTGCTTTCTGAGCTTCTTTGTACAATTCATCTTCTTTGGCCAGAAAAAACGCTTCCGACAACCAGGGCATAGGGTATGAACCCCTTAAGTAATTGGCTTTACCCATGACCAATAATTCTCCGGGAAAGATAACCGGTGTAAGATGGGAAAATCCGGCCTTAAGAGCTTCAGCCCTTCTGACCACCGGCACTTCACCTTCAAGTTCTTCCCAGCGGCGTGTGTACCAATAAGGAAATTCAACCGATGCAGATGACCTGGTGTTGAAATACATCTGCCGTGCCATTTCAGTCCGCTGCGCCGGGGCTTTCTTTACTTCCCTGGATCCTATATCGCCTTCAGGCTTCGCTCCGTAATAATTATAGGTATCAACAACAGTTTCTGATAATACAGGATTGGATGATGGCATATTCAATATATTGTTTTTGTTCGTAGTACTTTATGGATTATCAAAGATATATGATTTTAGCCGAAAATCAGGCAAATTAAATAACAAATTAATGTGATTGCTTGTTCACAAACAGGACATCAACTATCAATTATTTTTTTGTTTTTCCCATTAATCAGGATGATTTTCACTTTGTTTGCCTATTTTTGCCAGGAAATACGGAAACATTTCTTCATGAGCTAATACCCGGAAATGAAGCATTTTATACTCCTTTTTAATTTCATCTTTTTTACTGCCATTGTTTTCTCACAGGAACATGAAGATATTTTCCAGACTGTAAAAGGGAGGGTTGTTGATAAAGATTCAAAAACGCCCCTCTGGGGAGCAACGGTAATCATTTCAGGTTATAACCCCACCCTGGGTGCAGTGACCGATTCCACCGGATATTTTAATATCAGGAATGTACCTGTCGGCCGGCAGACCATCAGGGTAAGTTATATCGGTTTCGGAGATGTTTTATTGCAGAACGTTATTGTTACGTCAAGGCAGGATATTTCGCTGGACATACTGATGAGTGAGTCGGTACACAACATGAAGGAGGTCACCATAACCTCCGGCATAGAAAAGGACAAAGCTCTTAACCCCATGGCGACTATAAGTGCACTGACCTTTAGTATCGATGAGGTACAGCGTTTTGCAGGCGGGCTGACCGATCCGTCAAGAATGGTCCAGGCCTATGCAGGAGTAGCAGCAACGTCAAATGACAACAATGAGATTGTAGTCAGGGGAAATTCACCGCGTGGATTGCTGTGGAGAATAGAAGGCATTGAAATTCCAAACCCCAATCATTTTCGTGAGGATGAAGGTGCAACAGGAGGCGGTGTATGTATACTCAGCTCAAATGTCATTTCAAATTCCGATTTCTTTACGGGCGCTTTTCCTGCTGAATATGGCAATGCCCTTTCCGGTGTCTTTGATCTGAACCTGAGGAAAGGCGATGATGAGTCAGTGCAATTTTCACTTCAGGCCAGTGTTGTTGGCACCGAAGCAACCCTGGAAGGACCGTTATCAAAAAAACACAAGTCATCGTTCCTGATCAATTACAGGTACTCGACTTTTGCCCTGCTCAATGATGTCGGCATTAAAGTCTCGACAGAAAACATCATTCCTAAATTTCAGGATCTGGCATTTAATATAGATTTGCCTACCAATAAGTCCGGACAATTTACCCTATTCGGCATTCTTGCAAAAAGCAGTTCAGGAACCAAAGCACCCGGAGATTCTTTAGAACTGACCGACAAAACCAAGCGGTTTGAAGAATTTGACGAAGGCAATGTCTGGATTACAGGTATCACCCATAATTTCGTTGCCGCAGATAAAAAGACTTCCTTTAAAACCGTCATAGCCATTATGGGTGAGGACAACAAAATGACCAACGATACGATGGATTTTCATTTTTTAGATCATAATATTTACAGGGAAGACCTGGGTTACCGGACCATACGGGCATCTTTCATGACAAATCATAAGTTTAATTCAAGGCAGACCATGCGTTTAGGAATCATTTTCAGTGATGAACATTATAAGCTGTATTCATCCGGGTTTGATTTTGATTCCGGCCAAAACCGCAAGGTATTTGACAGTAAAGGCGATACCTATGTTTTACAGGGGTACATTGAATGGAAGTACCGTATGACGGATAAAATAACCCTGAATACTGGCCTGCACTATCTCCGGTTTTTTCTGAATAATGCCGGTTCACTCGAACCAAGAGCCGGTTTTGTATGGCATATCAGCAGGAAACAGTCTGTCAGCGCAGGTTTTGGCCTGCATTCACGTATAGAACCTATCTCCATTTACCTGACAAATATTCCCCAAAATAACAATACTGCCATCCCGGCAAATAAGAACCTGGGTTTATCTAAATCGCTGCATGCTGTTCTTGGTTATGACGTTTCCTTTAATGAGGATCTGCATCTGAAAATAGAAGCTTACCTACAGTATCTATACAATATTCCTGCAGGAACGGGTGTGGATAACGACCAGTTTTCCGTTCTGAACCTCCGTTATGGGTTTGTCACCATTCCTCTTGTGAACAGCGGAAAAGGCAGAAATCTGGGTATCGACCTGACTTTTGAGCGCTATTTTACAAAATCATATTACTTCATGATAACCGGGTCGCTGTATGATTCGCGTTACACGCCTGCAGACGGGAAAGTGTATAACACCGCCTTTAACGGCCATTATATTTTTAATATCCTGATAGGTAAAGAGTGGACCCTGGGCAGCAAAAAAAACAAAACACTGGGTATTAATTCCCGCTTCCTGTACCGCGGAGGTATGCGTTATCAGGGAATTGACCTGACCGCATCAAATATGGCAGGAAAAGCCGTATATAACAAGGATGAGAACTATACCCTGATCACACCTGATGTATATAATCTCGATGTTGGAGTGAATTTCAAACTCAACCGTAAAAAATTCTCGTGGATAGTTTCACTCGATGTGGATAACCTCACAAACAATAAAAACGTTATCGGGATGAAGTACAATATATACACAGGAACAGTTAAATATGATTACGATCTTTTATTATTACCTGTTTTAAGTCTTAAAGTCAATATATAGTTTATACCATTATCGCCTGGTTTCATCATTCCCGCCTGAGTTTTCCATATTTTTTTATTCCGTCACAGATGAGAGGCTTTATTCCAAAAAATGGCATGCTCCAAAAATAGCCGAAGACCCAAACCGATTACAATTGTACATTATTTCCTGCTTTATTAAAATTCCGGGATCATCATAAGATATGAATCCGGCCGGAAATCAGGAAATATTCATTGTATTTAAAGCGCTGTAAAATCTCTAAAATTCAGGTCAGATAGTATTAAAGGTTGTTCAGCTTACTGCAACACTTCTTTTATACTGTTTTTCAATTCATCATCAATGTTCAGAAATCTGACAGTAATCAGATTTTTATGAGGCGAATTCATAAAATCAATTTCCAGGCCGGTGTCTCTATCCCTGATATCCAGACATTTTACCATTTTGGAGTGCCCTGGCGGACTCACTTCTGAATGAATGCCTGTTATTATTGCCGGCACTACAAGCCTGTTTTTGCTGAAAATTTTCGTTTTTATCAGAATGATCAGTCTGTCGGAAGTCATCAGTATATCGCAGTCATTAAATGAATAATCGGGCTGGGTTTTGTGTTCTTCAAATGTATTCCTGTTAGCTTCAATATCAAAACTTTGAAATGATATTTTAATATCATTGATGTACATTGAATCTTTATCCGAATATTTCTTTATTATCTTTCTGGCATTTTTGCCAAGAAAAGCCATATACAGACTGATGATAAGAAGAGGTACCGAAATAACTATAGCAGCAATAATGGTTATGATCATATTTTAAAGCAATCTTATCATTATCAATGATTCATACCATGACATATTCCATTAACAGCAATGTATTCCATGAATGAATCCGTTTTTCGAATTGATTCTCACCTGCCAATACGTTCATTTTACAACGTTCTCCTTTCCGGAATGGGAAAAACGCGAAGTTAAGCTCTTTAGTATGAAGCCAAAATAATTTTAGTTTTTTATACACCTGACAGAAAACCCCAGAAACTTAAAATTATAGTTGCGGGTTGCCGTTGCATCGAACGATGTCAGCTGGCGGTAATACGCCTGGGAAGCATCTGATTTGGTGCTGGTCCAGAAATATCCGAATTGTGTATTGTTCGTAAAAGTACTGCTGCTGGTGCGATAACCAGCTAATAAACCTTCGAATCCAGCAGTTCCGTTATGTTTCAGTTTGGTGCCCGGGTTAGTGCCGAGAAAAGTCACCAAAGCTGTCCATTCAGCATCGGTAGGGATATGCCACCCTTCTGCACATATTCCCTTACTTCCTTTCGTCTGGCTGTATTGCATGGCTTCGTCCCACTGGTAAAGTCCACCGTAGGTCGAGCAATTTGCATCACTGTTATCATAACAAAACTTTTCAATGCCGGAATTGTTCGTTTGATTGGAGCTTCCGCTGATCTTAGTGCCAATATTCAGGTTCTCTTTCATCCAGCATTGAGTACCAATAGTGATCGTATGATAGGTTATTTCTCCATAAGTAAATGAAGTTACATCGCCACAACCGCTCACGTTTTCATCTTTTTTACATGCAGAAAATGCCATGAACATCATCAGGGCTGAAATGAGTAATAATTTGCTGGTTTTCATTAGTTTCAGTGTTAAATAGTAATTAATTGATTATTTATTCTTTACATTCAAATTATTGATTATTGAATCTGCAAAAATAAATTTAATCGCACTATTAAATGATCAGGCAGAAAAAAACTATTAACAATATGATCTTGAAAAATAATTGTGAACAGAAATTCCGTTTTAAAAGTCATGTGACAAAAATGATACGCAAGATGTTTTTTTTCGGTAATTTACAATTATCTGATCCCCCTAATTAACCCAGGAAGATATGGAAAACGAGTTATCCATATGGACATTTTTTTTATCTTTACATTCTAAATAAAAATCCATATGACATTAATAATAACAGGTCAGAACCTTAAAATTGAAGATGTTGTGCAAGTGGCACGTCATCATGAAAAAGTTGAGCTCCATCCGGAAGCGATTGAACGCATTCATAAATGCAGGGCAATGCTGGAAAGAAAAATTGTTGCCGGCGAAATCATGTATGGGGTAAATACAGGCATAGGTGAATTTTCGGAGGTTGTACTTAACGACGAGCAGGTAAAGGATTTCCAGAAGTACCTGGTATATAACCACGCTGCCGGTATCGGCGATCCGATGAAAGAAGAAATTGTCAGGGCTGCCATGCTCGGCAGGATTAATGTTCATGCTCACGGCAACTCCGGCAACAGGCTGGAGATCACGCAAACCCTGTTAGAGATGCTCAACAAAGGTGTCACACCTTATGTGTGCGAAAAGGGTTCGGTAGGCGCCTGCGGGGATCTTGCCCCCATGTCGCAGATAGCTTTGCTGATGATGGGCGAAGGAAAAGCTTATTTCAAGGGAGAACTTCTGGAAGGCAAAGTGGCTCTAAGCAAGGCCGGCATACCTGTTCCGGGTCTGCAGGCCCGTGACGGTCTGGCTACTATTAACGGTTCCAACGTGCTGACTGCCATGAGTGCCATTTTCCTTTATGATGCCAATAATTTCATGAAGCAGGCTGAAATCGCCGCTGCCATGTCGCTCGAAGCCCTGATCGCGAATCTTAGCCCCTACGTCTCCAAAATTCATGAAGTAAGGGGTTTCAAAGGATCCATCAGGAGTGCCAAAGCCATCCGAAAAATGGTCGAAGGTGGCGACCTGGCGGAAAAAAGACTTAAATCGAAAGTGCAGGATGCTTATTCCATGCGCTCCACACCGCAGGTAATCGGAGCTGCGCATGATGCCCTGGCATACGCACGTTCACAGGTCGAGATCGAACTCAACGGTGTCGGCGACAATCCCATCTTTTTCGCCGATGAAAACATACAACTTTCAGGAGCCAACTTCCAGGGCTCACCTGTGTCACTGCCTATGGATATGGCAGGTGCAGCCGTCACCATGGTATGTGTGCTCTCCGAGAGAAGGATGAACCGTCTGAACAACCCTGCCCTGAGTGTAGGGCTGCCTGCCTTCCTGACAAAAGGTGCTGGCATGTTTTCAGGCATGATGTTAAGCCAGTATACTGCCGATATGCAGATCGTTGAACAGCGTATCCTGTGCATGCCGGCTTCCATTCAGTCTATTCCTGCTGCTGCCGATCAGGAAGATTTTGTTTCGATGGGCATGAACACAGCTATAAAAAACAACCAGATCCTGGATAATGCCTATGGAATACTGGGTATAGAGCTCATGGCAGCTGCACAGGCACTTGATTTCAGAGAATTCGCCTTCGGTAAAGGGGTAAATAAAGCCAAAGAAATCATCAGAAAACATGTAGCATTTTTAGATATTGACAGACCTTTATATGATGACCATAATAAAATGAAGGCTCTTGTAAAATCATGCGAAATATTGAATGAAGTTGAAAAAACTATAGGGAGCCTCGAATAATGAACCTGATATCATCACACCGTCTCGTTAAAAGCGAAGACCTGAATCACCACGGTACTTTATTTGCCGGCAGGGGAGCAGAATGGTTTGTAGAATCCGGATTCATCGCCGCTTCTAAATACCTGAATCCCAAGTTTGTGATCTGCCTGAAAATCCATGGGATGCACTTCTCAAAGCCGGTAAGGCCCGGTGAAGTGATCCAGCTGAAAAGTGCTGTTGTGTATGCAGGAAGGACGAGCCTCACAGCTCATGTTGATGTTTATAATGCAAAAGATGAAAGCATCGTCGACGGGTTTATCACTTTTGTACATGTGGATGAAAATACCCGTTCAAAACCTCATGGTATCACCATTATTCCTGAAACGGAAACCGACAGGCAACTGTGGGAGGAAGCCCGGCGTCTTCTCGAAAATAAATAAACAACGTGAAAAACAAGACATTCTTTTTGTCCGCATTTTTAAAACCTGTGAACGGATGCAAGGAATGAGTTTAATTTTGTCCGGAAGAAATTATCATGATGAAAAGATGTTTAATTACCATAATATGTGTAAGTGCTTTCGTGTCCGGAATCTTTTCGCAGCCTGACAGCGGACAGCATCCGGCTTACAAAAGAGGATGGAAACTTACTTTCTACGATGAGTTTGATTCCTCGGCCGTTAATTACTCTGCATGGAGAAATTCTTTCCCCTGGGGAAGATGGACCGGTGGATTACATTATATGACCGACAGACAAAATCTGACTGTGAACAATCATAATCTGAATATCAGAATTGACAACGACAGTCTTACCGGTGTTGTTGATGCCTGGGATTCGCTGGGAAACTACACTCCCTATTCCAGGCATTTCGATTATACATCAGGAATGATCTATTCAAAAAAAAGCTTTCTGAATGGTTATTTTGAATGTCGCTTCAAAGTCCCGGCGGTGAAAGGTCTGAACTCAGCTTTCTGGCTGTACGGACCTGAAAATTCGGAAATCGATGTATTTGAAATTAAAGGCAGCCGGCCGTTTGAAGGGAGAATGAGCCTGAACTGGAAGGATACCGACCCGCTGATCAACAGCAGTCAGTGGGGTACGACTGCCTATTGCGACGACTCAACCTTTGCTGAAATATTCCAGACTTTTGCAGTGAAATGGATGCCCAATGAACTTAAATGGTATCTGAATGATAATGAAATAATTGAATCTGCATTCACGTATGATATCAGGGGAAGACATATACCTGTTGATTCGATGAATATCATCGTCACAGCTGAAGTTGGCACCCTGGATGGAAACCCTGATTCCACATCCGTTTTCCCGGCGTATTTATATATTGATTATATCAGGGCCTATAGCAGCGACACTACACCTGCGCCTGTAATTACCGGCCAGATACCTCTTGACGTTTCTTTCGGTAATCCACTTGCTATTACCACGGGAATGCTAACTGTCACAGATTTCTTTCATGTTTACCCGGCCGGATTTAAAGTAGATGTGCAGCCTGGCTTAAATTACGCTATCAATGGCAATGCGGTCACTCCTTTATATGATTATATTGATACACTTTATGTCCCGGTGAGAGTTGATGATGGCATTGATGAAAGCCCATTGTTTCAACTGAAAGTAAAAGTCACACCGGCAAATCATATAACACCGGTTCACAGTCTTGACAACGCATCAGTTTATCCCAATCCTGTGGTTGATAAGGTGAATATAGCCATCCGGGATCAGGGTGAATGCATCTGTCAACTTACTGTTTATGACATTAATGGCTGCAAATTGATCTTACAAACAGGCAGTAGCGCTCTGCTTGATCTATCCGTTCTGGATGCAGGCATTTATTTTATTGGTATTCTGACCAATAAAAGCAGCCATATAGAAATGATAATGAAAGAATAAATTATTGTTTGACCGGCTTTACGTTTTCAATATAGTTTTTATCACCGGGGATGTTGACATATTTATATCTTTTTTCACCGGGAATATAAATCAGCTTCTTGGTTCCCCGGATAAAGTTCTTTGGGTTTTTAGCACCAGATCTCTGCAAACTATCCACATTGTTAAGCAGGCGTTCTGCTTTCATCAGTTTGGCTTCAGTAGGATTGGAAGCAAGTGGGGTAGTATTGATAAATACCGGTTTTATTTCAAAGAGTGCGGTATATATTTCACTGTTGGCTCCTCCCCTGTTACTGATAAAAAATGCTTCATTGTCGTTTGAAACCATCAGGTAAGCATCGAAACCGGCAGAATTGATCTTGTCTCCCAGATTCACCGGTGTTGTCCAGTGAGTCCAGCTGTTATCAATTCTCTTTGACATATAAATATCATAATTTCCGTAACCTTTTCCATTGGTTGCAAAAAACAAGGTTCTGCCATCATCGGTCAGGAACGGAGATATTTCTGAAAATTCAGTATTGATGTCAGATCCGAGATTCATAGGAGCACTCCAGCTGCCGTTGAGTTGTTTTATACTCACATACAAATCTTCCTTCCCATACGAAAATTCGTTTTCCATAGAAAAGAGCATATAGTTTTCATCAGAAGTGATCATGGCATCGAAATAACTGCCTGACAGGTCTAAAGAGGGCAGTGGGCTTGGTTTGGGGCTCGACCATATTCCATCATTATTTCCTACTTCAAATAATTCAAATCCTCCTGATCTTCTGTCGCTTACCATATTCATGATATACATACGAGCATTATCATAACTGGCACCGATCATAAAATTGTTTTTGGCCTGATTGATCGTGCTTTCAAACTTAGCAGCAGGTTGCCATTTTTTTCCGTCTCTTACACACCACCAGATTTCCTGCCCTTTATCAGGAACCGTGTTCACAAAAAACATCACCTGGTTATCAGGCATAATATAGGGTTTGGACAATTCACTTTTTACGTTGATTTCATCAGGCAAACGGGTTACATTGCTGAAATCATAAAGTTGTCCAAATGATGCTAAGTGTAAGCATATCAGGAGAAAAAATATGGTTGTACCTTTCTTGTAATTCATCGTTTTAATTTATTTATAAATGATTAAAAATTACCAAATAAACTTGGAAGGCTCTTTTTTAAAGTTCATGAGGTTTATTCCCAGTACAACTTCGTGGGTACCTTTGTTATAATATCTCAGCTTTGAGAAGGAATAGTCATATGAATAGCTGAAATTGACATAGTTGTTCAGGATCAGGCCTACCATAGCTCCGATAACCTGTCCGTCTTTATAGGTCACACCCAGCACAAAGAAATCCTTGAACCTGGCCCTGATGCTGGCATCAAACTCTAAAGGAGTGTCTTTAATGTAGCGTATCATCAGGCCCGGCAAAAAGTGCAACTGACTTGATGCTTTCAGATTCAGACCAGCATAAAAATTGTGATGCATCTTATAAAAGTCGCCATAAGGGTTATCGTTAAAACTGGCTTTATTTTCCAGAAGGTGATTCACAGCATAGCCAAAGTAGAACTTGTCTGAATAGATAGAAGCACCGGCAGAAGCATCAAAATAATAACTTGAGCGCGCATTATGAATAAAATTTTCATAATAGGGATCGGGATCATTGACATTGAGGAGCTTTTCGTCAAAAGAAAGGTTATTGATTCCGGCTGAAAGACCCAGTGAGAAAAACACCTTGCTGCTCAGTTTATAATGCTGGGCATAATTGATCATAAAAATGGTCTGTTTTGCCGGCCCGTAAATATCGGCCAGGAAAATAATTCCCAGTCCGTTCTTGCTCAGAACTTTGGATTTAACTGCTGGATTATTGGGATTTCCCGTACGCAGTGCATAGGCATTTTTTAATGAATTCAGGTTGGCATTAAAACTGGCGAAGAAAGTCCGGGGAGAACCTTCTATCCCTGACCACTGATCACGATAACCTAGTTTTATGTCCAGAAAGTCATCAATACCGGTTACAGATGGGTTCGAGATCACCATACTCCTGTAGAACTGGCTGAATTTTGGCAACTCCTGCCCATTTACCGATACCATCAGGGCTAATAAAAATGTAACTGAAATTATCGCTTTTTTCATAGACATAATTTATTTAGATACTATGTTTCAATATTTTTTACAATAATATTAAAAAAACCTCAGAAAAAAAAATTAATAAATAGTTTTTATTAACTGAGGTTAGTTAACGGCTATAAAATTATAAATAATTTAAACTATTTTCAAGCTTTTTTGTTAAATAATTAATAAAAATCTGACAAACATGACCGACCTCTCCGTCAAATACCTGGGATTGAACTTAAAAAACCCTATTATTGTCTCCAGCTGCGGGCTTACTAACAGCATTGAAAACCTCGTAAAGATTGAAAAAGAAGGAGGTGCTGCAGTGGTGCTGAAATCGCTTTTTGAAGAGCAGATCATGTACGAAACAGACCAACTATTGTCAGTAAACGGATCAGGATATTATTATGCCGAAGCCGAAGATTATATTACCAGTTACTCAGATGAACATTCCATCGAAGATTATCTGAATTTTATAAGGACCGCTAAAAAAGCAGTGAACATTCCGATTATCGCCAGTATAAACTGTGTTTCTTCTGCAGAATGGACCAGCTTCGCAAAGAGAATTCAGGAAGCCGGTGCGGATGCGCTGGAACTGAATATTTCCATATTGCCGGCCAGCATAGAAGTAGAAAGACATTCGAACGAAAAAATATACTTCGATATCATCAAGGCACTGAAGAGAGAGATAAGCATGCCCTTTTCCATTAAAATCGGGAATTATTTCTCTGCGCTTGCACATACCATAGTACATCTTTCCTGGACCGGGGTATCCGGTATCGTGCTTTTTAACCGCTTCTGTTCACCGGATATCGATATTGAAAAGCTGGAAACAACCCAGTCGAATATGTACAGTTCGCCGGGTGACTACCAGGAATCGCTGAGGTGGATATCGCTGCTGTCGGATAAAGTATACTGTGACATGGCAGCCACCACAGGTATTCATTCAGGCAATACAGTCATCAAACAACTGCTGGCAGGAGCCAAAGCGGTTGAAATAGCATCAGTGCTATACCAGAACGGGTTTGAACATATCGGCGTAATGCTCGCGGAAATCGAATTATGGATGCAGTCGCAACAGATAGAAGCACTGAAAAACATCATCGGCATCATGAGCTATAAAAATATACAGTCACCGGATTCCTACCTCCGTGTACAGTTTATGAAGCATTTTGAAGAAATTGAATAAAAGACAGTTCAATCCTGTAGTTCATACACTGATAGCGATTCGAATGGCTTGAGTATTATTTTTTGAGCCGGACCGACCATTTTCCCGTTAAGTGCATTCACATATTTTCCGGCAGGAAGGCAGAACTTCCATTTTTGGTTTTTAAGATTAAGAAGCACATGATAATTCCGCCCTCCGGAAATAAAGTGAACAATATACCTGTTATCTTCAACAACCTTAACTTTAACGTCTGTTCTTTTAACCAGCGGGAATGAAGAAAAATAGGTTTTAAAAGCAGTGGAATCGTAAGCAGAAATATTATCGGAAGTAAACAGCAGATCGCCGAAGATATTATTGATCAGAAAAAGACTGTACTGCTGGCGTTTATTGAGATGATGATTCCCGCTGCGAAGCACAAAAACGTCAGGATCGTTCCTGAAGAAGCGACCTGAAAGCTGTCGCCGGGCAATGGTCGTAGTAAGGGCATTCCAGGTTGAAAGCCTCTCCCTGACATGTAAGGATTTCAGTAAATGATGTTCCCAGCGGAGATGAACGTCGCTTCCAATACGGCAGAAGTCCACAATATTAAATGCAGGCCCCAGTGGCACTCCGCATCCGAGGATGATCCTGTTGCCCGAAAGCTGCCGGAGCAACAGCACAGCATCGGTCATCACCTCCCCTCTTGTTTTATTATATGGTGCAGCTATACAGGCTGCATACAGGAAATCAACCTTTACCATATCAAATTTCCAGCTGTTATAAATGGTATCAAAAACCGTTTTCAGATAGGACCTGAAATCAGGATTATATACATCAAGAGCATAGAAATTGCCGCTCCATAAAGGATTATAACCCGCTTTAACCGGTTTCCCTTTCCTGTCCTTCAACAACCAGTCTTTGTGGTTTTTATAGAGTCCTGATTTCTGCTCACAAATAAAAGGCGCCAGCCATAATCCTGAACTGTAACCGGCCTGATGTATCTGTTCTGAAATATATCCCATTCCTTTCGGGAACTTATGGTTTTCATTGGTCCAGTCGCCTACTGCCTGCTGATAACCATCGTCGATCTGGAAAAACTGAATGGGAATATTCCTCTTCTTAAACTCGCCGAGGTTGTCGGTAATAATCTTTTCAGTAATGCCCGTATAGTAATTGTACCATGAGGTCCAGCCTGTTGCAGGTTCAGGGGTTTTTACAGGTAAACGTATGCCCTCCGATAGCGCTTTGAACGAAATGTTTTCTTTAAAGATCTCCGAATAGGAATCAAACACCTCCTTGTCAGTGCCTTTCATGGTGATCATATCGAGAAGAACAGCAGAGCTTCCGGGAACCAATACCAGCCCTTCAACATCTTTTGCGATGAGCAGGCTGCCGGCCCTGGTGTTGTATCTGAATAATGTAAAGCCTGAATACTCGTTTACAGAACCCAGAAACATCACGGAATCGTCGGTAAATCTTATGTAAGTATACGTCCAGCTATGTAACATCCCTTTGCGGGAATAATGTTTGAAATACATATAATCGCCGCTGTACCTGGCAAAAGGTTTTATCAACCCGCTGAGGTTCCTGATCTTTTCATCTGTACGGTATTCTTTTGAAGTCGTCCAGCTCTGGAAACCGTTGCAGAAGATCCTGTCATCTTTTCCCGGCATGACATCTGCCAGCAGTAAGACCGAAATCAGTCTGATCTTTCTTACAGCAGTAATTTCAAAGTTGTAGCGGTTCATTCCGTTTTTCATTGACATCGTTGGGATCACTGCAAAATCGCTGCATTCAAATTTAAAGCCTGGATCAAAATTCAGGCTATTTCTTTTCCCGTCGCATTCATAGGTAATGGTCACTTTTCTCATTTTAACATCTGTGAAGTGACCTGCCGATAAGCTATCGTGCATGATGAAAAGCAGAACAACGAAAACAAACAGAAATTTCAGGGATGTCTTCATGTATTATAGGTTATTAATTCATAATTTTGCTGAAACACGCCTACATTTGCAGGAACACAAAAATACTAAAATATACCTCTCCTTACCGGTGCTAGACGAAATTGAAGCATTGCCTGTTGTGGTGGAATGTATCCGAAAACAAAGCTACAGTAATTTTGTCCTTTACGCCTGTGTAAACCAGCCGGATGCATGGTGGCAAATCGAAGATAAAATGCAGGTATGCCTGAACAATATGAAGGCGATGGAGTTTCTGAAAGACATTACTGATTTCAATGTAAAAATCATAGACAATTGCTCCGAAGGTAAAGGATGGAAAGCAGATAAACTGGGTGTCGGATGGGCGCGGAAAACGATCATGGACGAGATCAGCAAAAATGCATCAGCCGACGATATTATCCTTAGCCTGGATGCCGACCTGAGCTTTGAAGAAAACTACTTTCAGTCTGTAGTAGATAACCTATACTGTCATCCTGATGCCTCTGCCCTTTCAGTTCCTTATTATCACAGGCTGACCGGCAAAGATGATGCTGACAGGGCTGTTCTTCGCTACGAAATATACATGAGAAATTACGCTCTGAACCTGCTATATACCGGGAATCCATACAGCTTCACTGCACTGGGTTCGGCCATGGCATTGCCGGTGAATGCATACCGTAAGATTGGCGGAATGAGTCCTAAAAAAAGCGGCGAGGACTTTTATTTTCTCCAGCAACTCCGCAAAACGGGTGAAGTGATCCAGTGGAACAAAGAAAAAGTGTATCCTGCCGCGCGTTTCTCCGACAGGGTCTTCTTCGGCACAGGGCCCGCCATGATCAAAGGCAATACCGGCGACTGGACAAGCTATCCTGTTTATCATTATTCGCTGTTCCTGAAAATAAAAGAGACCTGCGATTTGTTTCCAGTCCTCTTTTCAGAAGATATAGAAACACCCATGTCGGATTTTCTTTATGAGCAATTCCGCACGACAGATATCTGGCAACCCCTCAGAAATAATTTCAAGACGCGCTGGCATTTCATCAAAGCCTGTCATGAAAAAATTGACGGATTGCGCATACATCAGTTCCTGAAATCGGAACAGAAAAAGATAAATATAACAGATGAGCAGTGCCTTAATGATAACTTTGCCTTTATCATTCCCGACCGACAAAAACTCATCAGCGAAATGTTATCCGTTGCAGAAACTTTATCAAAACTCAGTGTACAACAACTGAATACGATAAGAAACATACTGGCTGAAGAAGAGGAAAAGTACCGTTTAACGCTTTATCAGAATATAAAAACCAACAACCGGCAATGATCAGCATCTTAGGACCAACCGCAACCGGCAAAACGCAACTGGCCGCACAACTGGCTTACAGGACAGGTGCCGAGATCATCAGCGCAGACTCGAGGCAGGTTTACAGAGGGATGAACCTGGGGACGGGCAAAGATTATGAAGATTATATGGTGAAAGGCCAACGAATGGACTGCCACCTCATCGATATTGCTGAACCCGGCACAGAATACAATGTGTTTAATTTCAGGCAGGACTTTCAGAAAGCTTACGACAGCATTATGAATAAAAATAAGCCCGTGATCCTTTGCGGGGGCACAGGGATGTACCTGGAAGCTGTTCTGAAAGCATACCGGCTCACGGAAGTTCCCGCCAATAAGCTGTTACGGCAGGAACTGGAAGTCAAAACACAGCAGGAACTGAACACCATCCTTTTATCCTACGGCAAACAGCATAACAACAGCGATCTTACAGATAAGGCAAGGACCATCAGGGCAATTGAAATTAAGAAATACATGCTGGAAAACCCGGAACAGAACGCACAACCTCCTCATATAGGCTGCTGCATTTTCGGTATCTATTATGAGCGTGAAACCATCAGAAAGCGAATCACAGAAAGGCTGAAGCAAAGGTTATCAAACGGGTTGACAGAAGAGGTCCGTGATCTGATAAACAATGGATTATCGCCTGAAAGACTTATACGTTACGGTCTGGAATACAAATACATAACACTTTATATCATCAACAGGCTGACATATGATGAGATGTTCACCCTGCTCAACATTGCTATTCACCAGTTTGCCAAACGGCAGATGACCTGGTTCAGGAGAATGGAACGTCAGGGAATGAAAATTCACTGGATCGACGGGGAAATGATAATGGAGAAAAAACTGGAAATGATAGAAAAAGAATACAGAATGTGGAAGACGGAAAACAGAAATTTTTGAACAGATTGATAAGTTTTATATATTTACATTGATATTTTTACAGTGGAAATTCGGGAATCTGATATAAAAAAAATGGTTAAGACAAAGATAGAAAGTGGGATAAGAGGTCTGATAATATTTCACCAATGAAAAAACTGTTGTTTTCTCTGATTATCATCATTTTATTTTCCTGCAATCATGCAACTGTACATTCCGGCCCGGATCGTTCCGATACCATCTCTCAGCGGATAACGGACACCATCAGCAAGGTCAGTATTTTAAAGGGCTGGGGCAAATTTATCTATAAAGACAGCATATACACGCTCCGGTTTACAGGCAACAAAGACAGTATTGCCTTGTTCTGCCTTTCGGTAGGTACAGGAGCAACAATGAAGAACAGAATGAATGGCCAATATGAATTCCGGGTGACAAAAGATGTCGACTCAACTTTTATCTGTATTTCAAGGGCATCAAACAGCAACCCGGCAAAAAATCCCGCCTTTAAACGGTATATGACATTTCTGATCTGTGTAAAAAAGATAAAATAATCAATATGAATAACAACGATATTTTGCGCCGTATCCGCTACTCTTTCGACTTTAACGATACAAAAATGATGGATCTGTTTGGTTTAGGAGGCCGCGAAGCTACCCGGGCAGAGATCAGCGACTGGCTAAAAAAAGATGACGACCCCGCTTTTCAGAACCTGAATGACAAAGAACTTGCAGTATTCCTGAATGGCATGATCATCGATAAACGCGGTCAAAAAGAGGGAGAGATTCCCAAACCGGAGAAACGCCTGAATAACAATATGGTCTTTCGTAAATTAAAAATAGCCCTGAGCCTGAAAGATGAGGACATCCTGAATATCCTCAAACTGGTTGATATTGAGATCAGCAAACACGAACTGAGTGCTTTTTTCCGAAATCCTGAGCAGCCTCAGTACCGGCTTTGTAAAGACCAGATCTTGCGCAATTTCCTGCACGGTCTGCAGGTACAATACCGCGATCAGAAGAAATAGATGCAATTCATGCCCGGTAATCAACCGGGAAAAACCATTTATACAAAATAGCAGAGAGGCTGTTCCAAAACAGGAACAGCCACTCTGAATAAAACAATCATTCGTTTACTGAATGACCAGTTTAGTTATCAGGTTTGTCATTTCATTGTTCATTCTGACAACATAAACACCCTTAGGCAAATTAGACAGGTCGCACTTTATAACAGAGTTACCATTTACCTTTTCCGTGTACACCACCTGACCTTCAAGAGTATATATGTTCAGATCAGCATTGGCATTAAGTCCGTTAACTGAAATACTGATCAATCCTGTGGTTGGGTTGGGATACACTCCGAGAGTGACATGATCATTATTTTCATTAATGCCTGTACACGAATAAAAAGTAAATACGACAGTATCGGTACTCATACAGCCGAATTCGTTGGTCGCATTGACCCAGATCGTTGCTGCACCTCCTATTGCATCTGTTGAATCTACTGTGATTGTCTGAGTCGTTTCACCGGTCGACCATATATAGTATGCAGCCGGGCCTGCATCCAGAGTCATTATCTGGTCTGAACACAAGGTGGTATCAACGCCCAGGTTGACTGCAGGGGGTGCATGAACAACAACAGTGATAGAATCCGAAGCATTATCGGTTCCGTCGGATATGCTGACATAATAGGTGGTGGTCACCAGCGGATAATCCATGGTATCAGCAACAGTTGATGTAAATCCGGCTGGTGATGCGGTCCAGTTATAGGTGTAAGTTCCTGATCCGCCACTGGGAAGAGCAAGTAATGAAACTGAACCACCCAGGCAAAGGGTATCGGAAACTGCATAAGCTGCCACGCTCAACGGTCCGCCGATAACTGAAACGATGACCTGACCGGAGCCGACACAACCGCTGACAGTATTGGTGACATAGAGTGTAAAAATAGTAGAGAACTCCATGGAATCAGTAACAGGATTCTGAATATTGGCATCAACCAGCAACCCGGCCGGAGTCCAGTTATAGGCATAGTTTCCGGATGGCGGATCTGCAGATCCGAATAAAGATGCGCTGGTCATGTACTGAACAATAGTATCATTACCCGCATTTACCACAGGTATTGGATTAACGGTTACCGTTACGGTATCGGAAGCTGTCAGGCCTAATGAATTAGTCACAACAACACAATATGTTCCGGTGGTATCGACAGTATAAATCGGTGCGGTGCTTAATGTATCAGTGGATGGCAGCCTGGTCCATAAATAGGTGTAACCTGTACCTGTACCGGCATTATAAGTAATGGCATTACCTTCACAGATCACGGTATCAGGCCCCAGATCATTGATAGTCAATGGCACGTAAAGGGCAAGATTATCTATAAAAACATTATCTCCAAGACCATTTGTCGAGTTAGCAAGATCACGCCGGCATGAAGAAATAAATTTCAGGGTAAAAGTGGTATCGGCATATGGGGTAAGGTCAAAGAATTTGGTAGAATACAGATCCGAAGGGGCAGTCGGGTTGAAGAACCTCGTCCCGTTGAAATCAGCCAGAGTATCCATGTTATTGACAACAACAGCATACCAGGTGTAAGTCAGATTGGCGTTGTTGCTGCTTGTCTCCCTGATATCAAATTTCATATTCAGTCTGGGTATGCCTGTTGCATCTACTCCACAAGCTGCTGCAGTGGCTATGTGGGAAGTATGACTCCAGGCAGCTGCTGCTGTAGTGGTCCCTGCATTCCATGAGTTGGTGGTTTTCCCCGTGAAATGCAATCCGTAAGTACTCTGAGTGCCATTGGTATCATATAATATATTGGCATCAGCATTCGCCGATAAAATTAAATAATTACTTGAGCCTGTATTGAAATTTTCTATAAATGGAAAATTGCTGATCACATTGGACGATACAATTCTGGAATAAGCTGTGTCATTCATAGTAATCGGATCACCGGGAAGATTGACTACAACTTTGCAATTGTATATACCCGCAGCAGCAAGATCAGCTGTGGCCGTAAATGTATAGTCAGCACTGTCACCCGGATTTAAAGGTCCCGGAATATTTTCAGCTGCCGTGAAAGTGGCTCCGCCATCGATGGAATATTTTACGGGAATGGAAGACTGTACTGCAGCACCATCATTTCTTACCCTTACAGTGACCTGTTCGGTCGATGACAAACCACATCCGCTGACAGGAGAGATCCATCTAAATGCTGCCATATCATTGGCAGGTTGCAGATACACCTGAACCTGATCAAGGCCTATATCAGTCTGGCCATAGTCGGAAACTGCCCGGAACCGGATTACACAGTTGGCTGCCGTTGCAGTTCCAATGTTAATGATATAATGGGTCCAGCTTGTTGCAGTTCTCAATTTCGTAATAAAACCAAAGTTTGCACCGCCATTGGTTGAGAGATAAACTGAAAGTGAATCACCTCCTGAGGTATTGATGTACCAGAAATCAAGAAGTTTCTCTCCAACAGGCGAAAAATCAACAAATAAATCCATGATACCATTCGTATTATTGGTTGCATACCAGCTGTGGAACCTGGCAGAATGATCCGTATTGCCGGCACCTGCAGGGGTATATGCTCCGCTTGAACCTTCTGTCCATGGAGCACTCAGGGTGTCATCGTCCCTTCTCCAGGAATTGTTTCCCAAAGCAGGAGTATTTGACCAGTAGGCAGTTGGGACATCGCTGGTATCATTCTTATTTACCCATAAATTATCAAAACTCTCGAGGAAAGGTATTGAGGCGTATGCCTGAGCATAAACTCTTTTCACAACAGTGTCATTCAGGTTGTTCTGATCGGCATTGCCGTTGGGCATGGAAGTCCAGGCCTTAATAATATAGGTCCCTGAAGTGCTGAAATCAAATATTCCGATGGAATCGGGACCGGAGGTGGCAGCCTGTGCCAGGCCTGTATGTGTGAAAGGGAAAGATGGCTGAGGCATATTATTCACTGACCATCCAATAGTTGCATTGCGAAGGGTATCTGAACCGAAGTTCTTTATGGTCACTGTAATTTTATTATTTCCAATAGCAACCGGTGTAGCCGGAAAATTGATCGCAGTGATCCCTGCGTCGTATGGAAGCGGAGCGGCAAAGGAAAACATAAGACCTGACGGAGGACGGACCGTTGATGATATTCTTATCGTCGCAGTATTGATAGCCCCTGCTGTGGTTGTTGACCAGTTCGTTGTAGATGTTCGGTTGCAGAAATCGGTGTTGACCTGTCCCCGGAGTCCCACCTGTACTCCTGCATTTCCACCGCCACCGGCGGCATACACAACACTTCCGTAAACAAGATCAACACTATTCACTGTCTCATTCAGCCGTATCTGGAAATTAATGGTATCTCCGTTCTGAGTGGCCGATCTCCTGAATTTCTTCCACTGAACAACAAGAGTACGGTTTGGTGCAGATCCGACAGTCAGATAACTCAGCTCTGAAACAGGCTGCCCGGCAAGATTACGACCGAAAGCGGATATCCTGTTTTGCAGAACAGCAGGTGCTGTCGATGCTGTACTTATGGGTAATGTATAACTCGTTGATCTCATGCTAACAGAAGGAGTCAGTGAAGATTGTCCCAGGGATATCCACCCGTTGGCATCGACAGCAAAAACATCAAAAACAGTTCCGTTATAAGTGAAGTTAAACCCGATGGGTAAACCTGTACCGGTTGTTGCCGTATCCCCTAAAGGGACTGTCGCATCCATAAAACGCTGCTCATCGGTAGTGGCACTTCCCAGGACAGTACCTCCGGTTATTTCGGTGTATGTTACCGTTGACTGGTTAAATGAATACAAAGAAACCTGTGCATGGGAGTTCAGACTGATCAGTCCGAAAACACACAGAATACATAAAAAATGTCTCATAATCTTTTTGTTTTTCAATTAATTAATGGATTATTTTATAAAAAACCGGTCAAATGTATTAAAATTTTGAATAAAGTATTTTGTTTTAAGAAAAATTAAGATAAAAAAGTAAAATGTATCTGTGTACCGCCATTTTACATCTGTATAATGGAATATTTCAAAGAAAAATTTCCAGATCGGATTGATTTTTCTATCATCATCAGCCTGATAACCTTACCCATAGGGCCGGGAAAATTTATAAGTTGCTCATGAATCCTATAAAAAATTGATTTTTAATGTCAAAACACAAAAAACAGCAACAATTGTCCTTTGTTTTATTCTTTAATTCTAAAATGTAATGGCACCGTCCCAGTACATCAGATACTTCTTTTCCGGCTTATTCCACCTGGCTTTATAATCGGAGTCTACAAAATAGACTTTTAAATCAGCTTTATAATCGGCATCTGTGAAGTATATCTTTTTCTGTGCTTTATAATCGGCATCCGTAAAATACCATTTCCCCTCATTTCCTTCCGCCTTATAGTCAGCATCCACTTTATAAACCAAAAGATCAGCCTTATAGTCTGCATCGACCACATACACCTTAACATCGGCCTTGTAATCGGCATCCACTGAATAAATTTTCTGTGCTCCTGCGCTTAACAATATCCCAAAAAACAAACAGCAAATAAGAATTAACCTTTTCATCATTTTAAACATTTAATGGTTATCCATTATGAAAGGAATGCCGGTTTTGTCTTTTCTTACGAAATGATTCCCGCATTTTCCTTTCCTATATATTTTTTTGCAGCAAGAAGTGTGCCGTATACATTATAATAAAAGCTGAATTTGACTAAAGTTCCTGACTGTAAATTTAAAGGGATATTGCTGATCATCATGTTAAAATTTTCATTTTCTTGATTTAATAATTTACCGAATTGAATTTATATTAATTTTAGCCTGAACAATCCGGCTTGCAATTTACAGACAAAACCAATTTATTTTTGAATTTTGTTTTATGAATAAATTCCTGTTCCTGCTGATCTTTTCATTCATAATAACCGGCTGTAAAAAACCGACTCCATCGGTAATACCCCCGACGTCGGTAGTCACTTTCCGTTCGCACGGTCTTGATGTCGGATGGGACTGGTCGGGCAGCAACAGAATTGCCTATTCTGTAAAAGGACCGGACAACTATTATGACATTCACTTTGCACTTCCAGATGGATCGGGAGATGTATGTCTGACGTGCAACCACCCCGCCTTACCCAACCGTCATATTGCCTGTCCTTACTGGCATTATTCCGGATCATGGTTGCTGATGGTCGTTGAAAAAGAAACTCATCCGGGTTCCTCAACAGATGCATTGCCCGGATTCGGAGCCTATTGCGATATATGGATCATGAGCAGCGACGGTACCAAAGCATATAAACTGATCGATATTTCCAACGATTATGATCATGGGGTTATAGCCCCGCGCTTTTCGCATGACGGCAGACATATCGTATGGGCTGACAGGAAAGAAAAACCTGTCATGCTAAGTCTGAAACAGGAAATGGGTTACTGGACAATCAAGATGGCAGATTTCAGGTTCAGGCCGGCTGACAGTATTCCTGAGGTCAGTAACATAAGGACTTTTGAACCCGGGGGAGATGCGTTTTACGAAAGCTATGGATTTTCACCCGACGACAGTAAGATCATATTCTGCAGCAGCATGAACCGCCCGTCGGTGTGGGACCAGCAGATCTATACTATGGACACCACCGGTAACCGAGTATCGCTGCTTACCTCTGAAGATTACAACGAACATGCTTTTTACAGGCCTGACGGGAATAAAATTGTATGGATGACCAACACTGAAAGTACAAAAGGAGGCACCGACTGGTGGCAAATGAATCCTGACGGCAGCAATAAAGAGCGGCTGACTTATTTTAATGAACCAAATAATATGCAATATGCCGGGCAGCAGGTATGGGCCGGTTTAGGCTTTTTCAGCCCCGACGGCTCAAGATTTGTGGGAGGAAGACAATTAAGCCTGGTGACACAGGAAGGTGAGATAGTAATGGTTAGCTTTATTCATTGAAATCCCCGTTTTATTGGAAACTTAATAAAATAGAGAAAAATGTATTTTGTCCTTACCCAATGCAAACTCAGGCGCTGGCATATCAATGATGCAACAGCCGTTTGCATGCATGCCAATAATTTCAACATCGCCGGAAACCTGAGAGACGGGTTCCCATACCCATACACGCTGTCGCATGCTAAAGACTGGATCAGCAGAGCCGTCGACAACCACACCGACTGGCTGCTTGCAATAACCGTAAACGAAGAAGTGGTCGGAAGCATTGGTGTGATCTTCAACACTGATATTTTCCGCAAATCTGCCGATATTGGCTACTGGCTTTCCGAAGAATACTGGAACAGAGGCATCATCACCGAATGTGTGGAGACTCTGGCCAGACATGTCTTCGACACGACAGATATCATCAGGATACAAGCCGGCATACTCGGGCACAACAAGGCCTCCATGAGAGTCCTCGAAAAAGCAGGCTTTCACCTTGAAGCTGTTCATAAAAAAGCCATTATTAAGAACAATGTCATTGAAGATGAATATCTTTATGTCGTCTTAAAAACAGAAGAACAGGTTAATTGATGAAAAAAAATATCATTTATTCTATCTCGCTGATCTTGTTCTGGTTAATGATCTTTAACATCTTCCGAATCTGCTTTTATTTCTCGGCCACAATATCTCATCCTGAATACTTAAGACCGTTTTACCATGCTCTGCGATTAGATCTCAGCGCAGCTGCTTACCTCGTTTTCATCCCTTTATTACTTTCATTATCATTCCGGGTTTTTAATATACAAAGACCGGGTGAAAAGATACTTCTGATATTGAATATAACAATGCTGTTTATCGTTTGTGTCATTGAAACTTCAGGGATACCTCTGTTTCATGAATGGGGCACTGTTTTTAATTACAGGGCTTTTTCGTACCTGGCATCGCCACACGAGGCGTGGATCAGCATGCGGGATTATGCTACACTGCAGGTCATATTCATATTTATAATGATATTTGCAGTTGCCTGCTTTGTTCTCTTCAGAATACATCTCAAAAAAACAGCAGATGAATCCGGTAAATTAAAAGCCACTTTGGCGGGAGTGTTTATTCTTTTCATTTTAATTGTTGCAGCACGTGGCGGGTTTCAGAAAATACCGCTTAATGTCAGCGAATCCTTTTATTCTGCCGAAGAGGTCAACAACTATATTGCAGTAAATAAGGAGTGGTACTTTCTATATAGCATGAAAGAAAATATCTCTAAAAAAAGAGAACATTTTCATTACAGTCCCGCTGAACTGAAATATTTTTACAGAAATTTATATAAAGGCAATACCGCGACCAATGATATTTCATTGCCGGGCACAACCAATGTTGTGCTCATTGTTCTGGAAAGCTGGTCAGCCGGAATAACAGAGCCTCTGGGCGGACTAAAGGGAGTAACACCGGAATTCACCCGGCTTGCCAGGAACGGTCTGCTGTTCACCAATATCTATGCTTCCGGCTCACGTACCGATCAGGGTTTGCTTTCGTTATTAAGCGGGCTGCCTTCAATTAAGGATGAAAACATCATGAACAATATCGAATTATCGTCCACGCTCCCTTCCATCTATGATATTTTAAACGCAAAATCGTATCATACTTCGTTTATATACGGAGGCGACAGCAGGTTCTTTAACCTCAGAAACTATTTTCTGAAACACAAAGCGGGAAAGATTACAGATCGCTTATCACTGCCGGGTATTACAAAAATATCAGACTGGGGCATCCCCGATGATATGCTCCTGAATGCTGCCAGTGATGAAATCAACAAGAGCCGTGAGCCGTTCTTCACCTGCATTCTCACTCTGAGTTCACATCCTCCTTTTGATATTCCGGGCCCGTTTTTTTTCGGAAATGATAATACTGCCGATAAATATAAAAGCTCCGTACATTACACCGACTTTAGCCTGGGCAACTTCATGAGACGATGTAGCAAACAAAAATGGTATAACAACACGGTTTTCATTTTTGTGGCGGATCATGGTTCAATGTATCTGGGCAACTGCGGTTTTAACGACAGTAAAAGGTTTCATATCCCACTGCTGATTTACGGAAGGCCGCTGGAAGGGAAATATACCGGAGAGCAGATCAACGCATACGGCTGCCAGCATGATCTGCCGGCAACACTGCTGGCATTGATGAAAATAAAAAGTGATGAGTTTCCTTTCAGTAAAAACCTGCTTTCTGAAAGTTCCTCTGCAGTTCACTTTTCATACTGGGATACTCCCAATGCAGCAGGATGGCTTACTGACAACAAGGAAATTATTATCAACACTGATAATCAAGAACTTATCTATTATAAAGATTCAGTTCCATCTTTATACACAGATAAACTTCTACCTGTGAAGTTCTCGGAAATGATCAACAGATATGTGAAAGTGGAGAAAAGATTTGTAAAATAATGTCAAAAACAAAAGAAGAAGTGAAGAGTAAATGACAAAATTGTCAAAAAACAGAACAACTTCCATATTTTTTTAACTTTCAGCTACAGTCAGCTTCAACCGGACAAGCATTTAGTATCACGTTTTCAACACTTTACAAAATTGGTTAAAAGAAGTAACATTTTTACTCTTTTATCCGGCCAAAATAAGGGAGAGTGAATGGGCAGGCGCCAAACCGGATTATACAAACGATTTTCAGGAAGTCCTCAGTATTACTTTTGTAAATAATGAAATCCTGACAAGCTCAATCCAGATTGGCCAATGATCTGATTTCATTTTTCAGGCCTTCAAGATACGCAACAGCTTCCCCGCAGTATTCTTCAGGCGACCAGGGTGCAAAAACCTTATCCTCATCAGCAATGTAAGGTCCGTCCTTGACTTCATATAATGCCGAACCATTTTCCAGGCAAACCAGAGCATGCCAGGCACCGGGAACGATCTCCGCACCGAAATTTCCTGATTCGTGCGACAAAACGCTTAGATCTGAAATTTTTCCATCCTCATCAAATTCGAGTACAGCCACCCTGCCGGTAAGTATCACAAAGGCTTCCCGTTTTATGGGAGTCAGGTGTTTATGAGGTCTTGAATAGGTCTCCGGTTCCATCACATTCAGCATACGCTGTATCAGATCCGATGCTTCAGTATGATAGGTGTGTATCACCCTCTTTCTTCCGGACTGACAGGCTTTATCACTCAGTTCACGGATGAATTTCTTTGTGATCTTTTGCATTACATTAATTTCTTGAACCTGATGCGTCGCGGGATTTCATCTCCTATCCTTTTTTTCCGGTTTTCTTCATAATCGGTGTAGCCGCCTTCAAAAAAATACACTTCAGAATCGCCTTCGAAGGCAAGTATATGTGTTGCCACGCGGTCGAGGAACCAGCGGTCGTGCGAAATAATAACGGCACAGCCTGCAAAGTTCTCAAGGCCTTCTTCCAGTGCTCGGAGTGTATTCACATCAATATCGTTGGTAGGCTCGTCCAGCAACAGTACATTTGCTTCGGAACGAAGAGTGAGTGCGAGATGCAGGCGGTTTCTCTCTCCACCTGAGAGCACACCTGCTTTCTTACTCTGATCTGTACCGCTGAAATTAAAACGGGCTACATATGCTCTCGAATTGATCAGCCTTCCTCCCATTTGAATCTGCTCATTACCTTCGGAAATGACTTCCCAAACATTTTTCTCGGGGTCGATCACTTCATGTGCCTGATCAATATAACCCAGTTTCACGGATTCACCGACTCTGAAATCACCCTTGTCCGGTTTTTCCATGCCCATGATCAAACGAAAAAGGGTGGTTTTTCCTGCACCGTTCGGGCCAATCACCCCGACTATTCCTGCCGGAGGCAGGTTAAAATTAAGGTTTCCGAAAAGGAGTTTATCACCAAAGGCTTTGGAAACATTTTTGGCTTCAATCACGTTTGTACCTAATCGAGGACCATTTGGAATAAATATCTCGAGCCGTTCTTCCTTTTCTTTCACATCCTCATTCATCATACGTTCATAGGCATTTAACCTTGCTTTGCCTTTGGCCTGACGTGCCTTTGGTGACATACGCACCCATTCCAGCTCACGTTCAAGGGTCTTTCTTCGTTTCGACTCGCCTTTTTCTTCCATAGCAAGGCGCTGTGATTTCTGTTCAAGCCACGACGAATAGTTTCCCTGCCATGGAATACCTTCACCCCTGTCGAGTTCGAGGATCCAGCCTGCGGCATTATCCAGGAAGTACCGGTCGTGGGTAACGGCAATAACGGTGCCTTTATACTGCTGAAGATAATGCTCAAGCCATTCCACTGATTCAGCATCAAGGTGATTGGTAGGTTCATCCAGCAGTAAGATATCCGGTTCCGAAAGCAATAAGCGGCATAATGCGACCCTGCGGAGTTCACCCCCGGAAAGAATACTGACGGAAGTATCTCCGTCGGGACAACGTAAAGCATCCATGGCTCTTTCCAGCTTTGAGTCAAGTTCCCAGGCATCATGCTGCTCAATAAGTTCTGTAAGATGCCCCTGACGCTCGATCAGCTTATTCATCTGCTCATCACTCATAGGTTCAGAAAACTTAGCATTCACCTCATCGTATTCTTTCAGTATGTTGACCACATTCTGTACACCCTCCTGAACAATTTCTTTCACCGTTTTATTCTCATCCAGTTTTGGATCCTGTTCCAGATACCCAACGCTGTATCCGGGAGCAAATACCACCTCGCCATTATATGATTTATCGTTGCCTGCAATAATCTTAAGCAAGGTCGATTTGCCTGAGCCGTTCAAACCGATAACACCAATCTTGGCACCATAATAAAATGAAAGATAAATATCCTTAAGAACCTGTTTGTTAGGTGGATATATTTTACCCACCCTCACCATCGAGAAAATGATCTTTTTATCGTCAGCCATAAATGATTAAATTGTTAGTTCATGCAAAGTTCATAAAAAGAAACGATATAAACAAAAATGCCGGTTGTCGTCCTGTCATGCAGCGATTATCAGAAAATACCCCGAGCCCATCTGAGTTATAATGAAATGTTGTAATTTTATAGAAATTTTTTACCTCCATGAAGATAAAACGCCTTACCATTTTTGCCATCATTACTATTGCACCTCTGTTAATAATAGCGCAGCACAAACAGGATACGGCTGAAAAATACATCACTGTGCCAAATGCCTTGCTTAGCGAAAAGGACATGTATTTCCTGAACACTGTTCCTGAATTAAAACTTCCCGAAGAATACAAATCAGGGTTAAAATCGGTATTACCTTCCGTTGTTGATAATTCAGGCCAGCCTTATACGAGGCCGGCCACATGGCAGGAAGGTTATGAGTGCGGACAGTCGGCCAGCATAGTCCATAATTTCACCTACGAAATGGACAGGATAAGGAACCTGCCTGCCAGTGCTGAAGCAAACCAATATGTGGCCCATTTTGCATGGGACTTCTTCAACAACGCCATGCAGTACGGCGGCGGCGGTGTCAGCTTTTTCGATACATGGGAAGTGCTGAAATATTGCGGCACACCCAATGTACAGACGTACGGAGGTTTATGGCTGGGAGGTTACCTGCGTTGGATGTCGGGTTACAGTAATTATTATGCCGCCATGCAGAACAGAATTGAAGGCGGTTACTGTATCAGGGCAGGAACACCGGAAGGGCTTATCACATTAAAACACTGGCTCTTTGATCATCTTGAAGGCTCCCCAGTCGGTGGAGTTGCCAATTATTACTCGGGATATTATAACCCTGACGCCACCCTGCCTTCAGGAACACCCGAAGGTGGTATGGCTGTGGTTACTTCTGCCGGAGGACATAGCCATACCTGGACTGTATTCGGCTACAACGACTCCATCAGGTTTGATTATAACGGGGATGGAAGATATACCAATAACGTGGATATAAACAATGATGGTGTTGTTGACATGAGAGACTGGGAGATCGGTGGACTCAAAGTCAGAAACGGTTATGCAGGATCGGGATGGGGAAATAACAGCTATTCCTACCTGATGTATAAAACCCTTGCTGAAAGTAATAATACCAGCGGCATCTGGAACAACAGCGTATATGTTCTGAAAGTAAAACCAACTTATAACCCGCTTCTGACCATGAAGGCAACGTTAAAATATACCTGCCGCAATCAGATCAAAGTGATCGCCGGCATGAATACCGACCTCTCAGCCACCAAGCCTTCAAAAACGCTTGACTTTCCGATTTTCAACTACCAGGGAGGACAATATTACCTGCAGGGAGATTCAACAGAGGCAAACAAAACCCTTGAGTTTGGACTTGACGTGTCACCGCTTCTTACCGGGTTAAACAGCGGACAGCCAGCTAAATACTTCCTTCAGGTTGTTGAAAAGGATCCGGGCAGTATTGCAGACGGCATGATCATCAGTTACTCCATCATGGATTATACCAATGGCAGCAGTGAAACTGTCTGTACTTCATCCAACGTACCCCTCAACAACAACGACACGACTACTCTTTCGGTGATCACAACGGTTAATTTCAACAAAGTCAGCATCACAACAGCTGCATTGAATCCTGCAAATCTATACACTCCTTTCTCCCAGCAACTGGATGCCGGTAACGGCACCCCCCCCTACCAGTGGCAACTGGTGTACGACTATACTGAAACTGCTTCTAATGCTGCATTCCCGAATGTAAATACAGAACAACTGCACCAGGAGAATACTGACGCCATGCTTGCTGTTAAAAAAATTGCTTTCCGTTTCCCTTTCTGCGGTAAAACATACGACACGGTATATGTTTCTCAGGATGGATTCATACGCTTCGATAATGCAGGTTATACATGGCCTTACCTCATCAACAGGAGATCGCTGTTTACAGCAAACAGGATCATTGCACCTTTTCAGGTACCAATGGACCTGAGCGGTATCTGGTATGACGGTAATGTCAACAGCGCGACTTTTCGTTGGAGAACATCTGTCAGCGGTCAAAGTGGATCAGACATCAATGTTGCCGTTAAACTTTATCCCAGCGGGAAAATCGAATTTTATTACGGTACCATTACTTATACAGGCGACATTGACTGGTATGCAGGCCTTTCCGATAATTACAGGAATACTTATTTTGCCAAGGTCTCAAACTCCTTTAACAGCAATACAACAGGCAGAAAGATCGAACTATTGCCCGCACCATCACCCAATAATGTTAATTTAAGTCAGGAAGGCCTGCTGACCTATACTCCTGAAAATGAATGTAACTCCTGTACACTCAAAGTAATGGTCAGCGACAATAACCTGGTGAAAGCATATAAGACCTTTCCTATTGCCACTAAAGGTGTTGTCATCAATCATTCATATTCTGCCGGCACCGATACCATCATTCAGGCCGGGGATACGGTAAATCTTACTGTCTATCTGAAAAACATCGGGAGTATTACCATCAATAATGCCAGAATGGTTTTGCGTACAGCAAGTCCCCATGTGATGTTCATTGACAGCATGGAAACTCTCACTCCACTGACGCCACAGGTCAGCGATACCTTCAGAAATGCGTTTTCATTAAAAATTGATTCCACTGTTTTTGATGGAACAGTGATCACCCTCAATGCATTTATTTATTCTCCTACCGATACCTTTACCGGATATATCACCATAACAGCCCATGCATTCATCCTTGAACTCGGAAGAATAACCATCGCCGATGGCAACGACGAGGTGTTGCGGCCAGGTGAAACTTCAGCTCTTATTGTCGAGATCAAAAACGCAGGTGGCGCTTCAGCCAATAATCTCCATGCCGTGCTTTCCACATGGGATCCATACATCAGCGTAGTTTCAGGAAATGCGGACATCAGTTCACTGGCCGGTGGTGAAGCGAAGAATCTGTTTTATATCGTCTCGGTTAACAACAATGCGCCGGAACGGCATCTTGTTCTGTTTCTGCTCGATGTTACGGCAAGCAACGGCTATTCAGAAAGAAAATATTTCTGTGTGAATATCGGCGAAATCATGGAAACCTTTGAGACAGGTAATTTTAACAGTTTCCCATGGACATTTGCCGATTCTGCCTGGTTTGTCACCGACAGCATTTCCTATGCAGGAAGCCACTGTGCGCGTTCATCAAAGCACATCACCGACAACATGAAATCCACCCTGATAATTTCTCTCCATGTGATCAACGATTCATACATCAGTTTCTACCGCAAGGTGTCCTGCGAAAGTCATGCTGTATATCATGATTATGACTGGTTCGCTTTCTATATTGACGGTGCCGAAAAGGAACGCTGGGATGGTGATATGAACTGGAATTTCCAGGAATATCCAGTTACTGCAGGACAACGTATCTTTAAATGGACTTACAATAAGGACTATTCGGTTTCATGGGGAGGTGATGCCGCCTGGCTTGACAATATCCTTTTTCCACCCTACGGCGACTTGGTGATCGGCGTCAGCGAGAACCCGGCTGAAGTCAGTTCAGAGCTCAGGCAGAATTACCCGAATCCCTTCCACGATTTCACCAGCATTTCCTTCAGCCTCAACAAAAAATCCTTTGTCACCCTGAGAATATTCGATATTACAGGTAATATCATCAGGACCCTGTTGAATAATGAAAGAACTGATGCAGGAAGCAACACACTGATGTGGGACGGGACAGACGATAACGGCACACGGATCAGCGACGGCATCTACTATTACAGCCTGCAAACAGACAGCTATTCAACTACCCGGAAAATGATCATGATCAAGTAAACGGCCCGATAAATTCACATTTTGCTATGGTTTTCAGCAGCGTACTGTTTCTAGTTTACTTCCTTCCGGTATTCCTTCTGATATATTACCTGCTGCCCAACAAATTAAAAAACCCATTTGTTCTGCTTGCCAGCATCATATTTTATTCATGGGGAGCACCCCGGCTCGTGCTGATCATCCTTTTCACCCTGATGATCGACTTTTTCATCGTCAGAGCGATGAAGGAGAAAGAAGGAAGACCGAGGATGATCCTGCTGGTGCTCTCGGTGGTGATGAACGTCGGCCTGCTCGTTTACTTCAAGTACATGAACTTCTTTGTAGGCAATATAAATACAATGCTTTCCTGTTTAGGAATGCAGAGTATCCACTGGACAAGGATTGCACTGCCTATCGGAATATCCTTCTTCACTTTTCAGAAGATAACCTATACCGTTGATGTTTACCGTGGCATCCAGCCGCCTCTGAAGAACCCGGTCGATCTGGCCATGTATATCCTGATGTTCCCTCATCTGATTGCAGGTCCGATAGTCAGGTATACAGATATTTCGGGACAGATCATCGATCGCAGGACAAACGAGAACCTCAATAACAGGCTTACCGGTTTTTTCAGGTTTATCATCGGTTTATCCAAGAAAGTGCTCATAGCCAATGTACTTGGCAAAGAAGCTGATGCCGTTTTCTCTCTTTCGCCTCATGACCTGACCACGACAACAGCATGGATTGGAGTTCTTGCTTATACCTTCCAGATCTATTACGACTTTTCCGGTTATTCGGATATGGCCATAGGCATGGCGCGGATGATCGGTTTTGATTTCCCCGATAACTTCAATAATCCCTATATCTCTCAGAACATCACCGAATTCTGGCGACGCTGGCATATAACTCTGGGCCGGTTTATGAGAGAATACCTGTATATTCCTTTAGGCGGCAACAGGGTGAGTAAGCCCAGACTTTTCCTGAACCTATGGTTTGTTTTTATCATTTCAGGGTTCTGGCATGGCGCTGAATGGACATTCATCATCTGGGGTGCTTACCATGGCTTGTTCCTCATTCTCGACAGGCTTTTCCTTCTCCGTTTTTTTAAAGCCATAGGGAAAGCACCTTCCATAGTCATCACTTTCTTCATTACGATGATGGGCTGGGTCATCTTCAGAGCAGGCAGCGTTGCCCAGATATACGATTTTCTCAAAGTCATGTTTTCGTTCAGGTTCTCCTTACCCGAAACTGACGGAAATATGAAATTCTATACAGTTCTGTTACTTGCCTTCTTCTTCGCATTTTATGGTGGATTTAAACGCATCGAAAAGTGGCAGGTGGCTTTGCTCGATAAAGAACAACGGGATATTAACATATTTTCCATGGCCGCTCTTTCGGCATTGTTTTTCGTTATCTGCCTTTTCGGAATTTCTGCGACGGGGTTTAATCCTTTTATTTACTTCAGATTCTGATATGGAAGTCTTAAAAAAAATAATATTCTACCTGCTCGTTGCGCTCATGCTTTTACCTGCTATACAGTATAAATTTGAGATTTTTAAATTCAAACCACTGAATGGATATTTCGCCCCTTCGGCACGGCCCGATTTCAGATGGTTCACCTTTAAAGGCTGGCTCAGGGAGTCCTTTCAAAAGAATTTCAATAAAGCGCTTGAAGACAATATGGGGTTTAGAAATATGCTGATACGGCTGAATAATCAGGTCAATTATTCGCTGTTCAGGTACACGGATAATAAAAAGGTAGTCATTGGACTGAACGACTGCCTGTTTGAAGAAGGTTATATCACCGAGTACATCGGGAGGGATTTTGCTGGCAAAGACTTTCTCGACAAGCGTCTGAGTACTTTAAAATTGGCTCAGGACTATCTGAAAAAGGAAAAGAATATTGATCTGATAGTCGTGTTTGAACCTGGAAAAGCTTCTTTTCACTCCGAATATATCCCGGAACGCTATCACCCGGAAAACAGGGCCATTTCCAATTATGATTATCTGACAAAACGGTGCAGGGAAATGAAACTGAATCATATTGACCTGAATTCATGGTTCCTTTCCATGAAACAGTCAGCATCCTATCCTTTGTACCCCGAGTATGGGGTGCACTGGAGTGCCTATGGAATGTGTTTAGCCATGGACAGCATCACCCGCTATATTGAAAAATGCAGGGACATCAGGATGCCCCGTCTTGATTACAGTAAGGTGGAGTATTCCAACCGTTGGATTGATGCCGACTTTGATATAGAAAGCACTCTGAATCTGATGTTCAGCCTGAAGCACCGACCGATGGCTTACCCTAAACTGAAGTTTAACCATGATGCATCTGAGATTAAACCAAGGGTGCTCATCATAGGTGACAGCTACTGCTGGAGCATTTATGACTTCAGAATACCCCAGAATATTTTCGCCACACACGACTACTGGTATTATAATAAATTGGTTTATCCCGATATTTGGACTGAAAATCATCCTGTAAGCCAACTCAACTTCAGGGATGAAATCGAAAAACAGGACGTCATCCTGATCATGATAACAGAAATGAACCTGAACAAAGCTTTCTGGGAGTTTCCGGAACAGATCTGCAATACGTATAATATCTGTGAATAGTTTCCGGATTTCTTAATCCAGATAATTGATTTGTATCCTTAATTGTATAACAAGCCGTTTCATTTTTCGTTTTAATAATGTAATTTTGTAAAACATCATGAAAAAAACTGCAGTTATATTCTTTGTATTTATTTTTTTGGTCACAGGAATGGCTTTTGCCACAAAGCATAAAAAAAAGAAATACACCGGTGATAAATACACTATACAGACCAATGTCGGGCTTTATGTAGGCATTAACCTGGGAGCTTATTTCGGGAATGCTTATTCAGCCAATTTTTATGACGGAGCACCGGAAAACGACAATAATTTTAAATATATTTTTAGTAACATAAATTATATTCGTCAAATTATTGATACTCTTCGCGTTGACACTATTCAATTCGATTATGATAAGGATTATCCGCATAATATGCATTATAAGCCTTCAATTTCAATTGGCGTTTATCTGAAATACAATTTTATCAATAATTTCGGGGCTTTTCTGCAGTTCAATTATACAAAACTCACAGCTCAAGATGCATTCAGTCTTACTATTGATCCAAGGGGCTATCCAACATTTCAGGACATCAGATCTTATCCCATCTGGGGGAAGGAAGTCCGATCCAACATCGACCTCGGTGTCAGTAAAATGTTCGTGTTTGGTAAACGGGTCGGCTTGTCAGTTGATTTCGGTATCAATATGAACAATACCATAGTGAAAGAAAACAAGATCAGGATAAATAACCCGGAAACAGGCTCATCTGCAGAGTTCAATCTAGTCAATGTATATGGCGGAACACCCTATACCCCGAATTCCGGGCAATCCGGATACAATGTCAGGCAGGGAGGCATTGGTTACGGGCTGTTACTCGGGGCAAACCTGCAACTGATCTTCAATGATTATATTTCTATTGATCCGGGAATTACCGTGTACTACAAAAAAATTAATTTCCCGGGTTACGACAGTTTCCGTTTTCACTACATGGCCTTTGTCCGCCTGACCTTTAAAAACATCGGCGATTTATTCTAATTCTATGATCAATGAATAAAAAAGTAAAAGTAGCCGCCTTATCAATTGCATCCAATACCTTCCTTATCATTATAAAACTTTTTGCAGGTATCATCAGCGGGTCGGTCAGTATTATATCGGAGGCTATACACTCCACCATGGACTTACTGGCGTCTGTAATTGCTTTTATTTCCGTGAAATTTTCAGACCATCCTCCTGATAAGGAACATCCTTACGGACATGGTAAATTTGAAAACATTTCCGGGATTATTGAAGCACTGCTGATCTTTGTTGCTGCCATTTGGATCATTTACGAAGCCATACACAAGATTATCCTGCGTTCTCCTATTGAACAGGTTCCTGTAGGCATTGCCGTCATGACAGTTTCAGCAATATCCAATATAATTATTTCACGCAGACTTTACAAAGTGGCACGCGAAACCGATTCCATAGCACTTGAGGCCGATGCCCTCCACCTGAAAACAGATGTTTATACCTCCGCCGGGGTTGCAGTCGGACTTTCACTATTCTGGCTCATCGAACTGATCTTCCATAAGCTGATAACGATCATTGACCCTGTTGTAGCCATTCTGGTAGCCTTGCTTATACTCAAAGAATCTTTTTCCCTGCTGAAAGCTGCATACAAACCACTGATCGACACCACTCTGCCCGAAAAGGATATCGAGCTCATCACAGGATCCATTCAAAGCTGTCTGGAAGAAGGCATGTCATATCACCGGTTACGTACACGAAAATCAGGAAATGTGCGCTACATCGACTTCCACCTGGACCTGCCCGGCGATATCCCGTTAAAGGATGCTCATCATATTTGCGATTGCATTGAGGAAAAGATCAAAAGCAACTTCGAATATATAGAGGTTGATATTCATACCGAACCAGTTGAACAACGATCTGAAAGGAACTGATGTTACGGTTTTTTACCGTATAGAAACACAGTACGAAACAGAAAATGAGAAATAACAAGCTGTTTTTGATTTTAATTGCCTTTATATTTCTTTGTATTCCAACGAATATAAGAAGTCAGGGATTAATGAGGATCAAAACATTCGGTAAAAATCCCGGTAATTTAAAAATGTTCCTACATATTCCACCTCAGGCGGCTGCACAGAAAGAGATGCCGTTGCTTGTCGTTCTTCACGGCTGTTACCAGACGGCAAACAAGATAGCCCTGCAGACAGGATGGAACAAACTGGCTGATCTGTTAGGATTTTATGTCCTTTACCCTCAACAGAAAACGGGTAACAATCCGTCACGGTGCTTCAGCTGGTACCGCGCAGCTGATACCAGGAAAGACCGGGGGGAAAATCTTTCTATAAAAAATATGGTAGAATATGTGAAGTCAGTATATCCTGTAGACAGTGGGCGTGTCTTTATCACGGGCTTATCTGCAGGCGGGGCTATGGGGGTAGCTTTGATGGCCACTTACCCATGGATATTCCGTTGCGGGGCCATTTTCGCAGGGGCGCCTTATCACTCTGCGACCAGTATCACCTCAGGTATGTTCACTATGCTGGGCTGGCGGGGAAAATCCGCTGAGGGCTGGGCTGATTATGTATTCAAACAGAATCCGGAATATTCTGGACCATATCCGGATATCATTATTTACCAGGGTGAAGACGATCATGTTGTCCGAAAGCGCAATGCGGAAAATCTCGTAAAACAATGGACAGCATTGCATCATATACATATAGAGAACAGTCGTGGGAAGCCTTTCTTTGCAGGTGTTCCTGATATTACCCGTTACTCTTTTAACGACAGCAGCGGGAAAGAAGCGGTCATACTGTACAAAGTTAATAAGCTGGGACATGCCCTCATGATACATCCGGGTGGCTGCATGAATGAAGGCGGAAAGCTACAGTCGTTTACCACCGATAAGAATTACCATTCCACCTACTGGACTGCCGTGGATTTCGGATTGGCAGAAGCACCTGTGATCAGTGGAAAACAGACGGTACAAAAAGGTGAAGACAGTTTTACATACATGGTTCCGTGGCAAAAAGGGTCCGGGTATCAATGGGACTTCCCTGCGGGGTGCAAAATCATCAGCGGTAATGGGACAAACAACGTCTTATTGAAGTGGGGAGAAAAACAGGGAAGCATTAACGTCACTGAAACCGACTCCCTCATGTGTAAGAAGCATGCAGTGACGCTTTTCGTGAATGTAAGAGACATTCTCAGATAATTCTCCGGGTTGATTTTTTATTTTCAATGTCACATTCCACCTTCCACTTTCATGGATCTTTTCACCTGAAAAGGGCAATTCACCGTACCTCATGAAATTTCGGGTAATAAATCATTCACTTATACAACGCAAAAAATTGGAACGACAAGCGGGCCGTCGCCGATACGTATCCGAAAATGAATATTACAACGGACAAACTTTTATGAACTACTCTGCTTTAATGTTCTTCATCTTCAGTAGAACACAGGAGAGTGATTTTCGTTTCCTGACTTGCAGGTTTTACGTCATCGGAAAAACAATAAAACTCAGATCATTTCATTACAAATGTCATTACAGGTCTGAACCCGATAACAGGTGATGCTTCATCATACTGCCTGATACTCTCCACCCTCACATCATAGCCGGGATCAGCATAACTGCCACCGGCAGCGATTCCTTTTTCAGCTACCATTTCAGCCACATTTCCGCACATGTTATAAATGCCGTAGCAGTTGGCAAAGTATGATTTTACCGGAGCCGTAATATCTCCGGCAAAAACAGCCCACTGATCCATATGAGCAACTTCATACTTTTTCGTCTCAGGGTTATAATGGATGTTTTCATCGCCGTAACGAAGAAAATTACACTGAATAATTCCTTTACTGTTCCTGAGATAAGGCCCGTCCCAGGAATAAGCACCAAGCTTATTGTCCCCGCGGGCAGCCCTGATCCATTCAGCCCTAGCCGGCAACCTGAACTCAACAATATATCCGTTGTCAGGATGGACTTTGTTGTATTTCTCACTGAGCCACTTGCAATAAAGGACAGCCCCTTCATAAGTAATATTCACCACAGGATAGCCGGCATAGGCGGGGTGTTTATGATAATACATCACATAGGGTTCGTTGAATGCATATTTATCTCTCCACTTCAGCGTATCAATACGGGCGATAAGCAGTTTGTCGTACTGCTGCTGTTGCTGCAGCTCAGTCAGAAATTCGGTGTACTGTCTATTACTTATTTCGTATTTTGAGATATAAAAGGAATTTACCCTCGTCGTATCATAATCTTTATTTTTATTACCTGTTTCAACATACACTTTTCCACCGGGCACAAAAACATAATCATCAAGACCCTGAAAGAATTTCGGAGACTTCTTGTTACCTGCATTTATACTTAACATTGCGAGAGCAAGGGCCCCAATAATAAAAATTTTATGATGTCTCATTTGTTAATGTTTTTTTATAAAAAAAATCGAATTTGTTATCAACAAAACTTGCAATTACATCAAATATTTTGTAATTATGTATAAAAATTTATTCTACACCCTGAACAATGAAAGAAAATCTGCTTTTATTATTCACAGCGGCCTGTATATTATCATATTACGGGGCTATTTCACAGGAAGTCAAATGGATTGCAAATAAAGACACTTTTTTCGTCAACGAAAAAGTGACCTTTAACAACATTTCCAGGTTATCCGGCAAGGACAGCACATTTATCTGGAACTTTGGTGATGATTGCAGAGCCGGCCCCATATACTTAAGAAAGAAATGTAATGTACCTGTCAGTGGGAAAAGTAATGAATTTCATGTTTATACGAGGCCGGGGACATATACCATTAGCCTTATCCGTAAAAAAACATCAGACATTTTCAGGAAACAGATCACAGTGATCTTACCCGTTAATCACCTTGATCACCGCAGTACTTCATGGGAATGTATCCTCAACGGCGGGTTTGAGGTTTGTACAGCGATCCCATCCGATCTTGGTCAGATCGATCTCTCCGACGACTGGTACAGCCCGACAAACGCCACACCCGATCTGTTCCACGCTGATTTCGACACCTCGGTCATCTATGATTTCAGCGTACAGGTACCAGATAACTTTGCCGGCCATGCTTCTGAATCGGGCTCGCTAAAGGCCTATGCAGGTTGTATAGCACTTGCCACACTGGATACATCCGGAGTGTTTCCCGACCCGTTACCGGAGAATACGAATTACAGGGAATATATTCAGCAGCTGCTGAATAAGCCCCTTGAAAACGGTATTAAATATAAAGTCACCTTTTATTCAAGGCTCTCATCGCACTCACGGTTTGCTGCAAAAATAGGCCTTTGCCTTAGTAAAGAACAGCTTACCGCAGATTCAACCGCCGTGATCCATGCCAGTCCATTGATATGCACAGAAAACTCAGGCGATACATCAGAATGGGTCAAAACCTCGTTCACTTATACAGCAACAGGTGGCGAAAGGTACATTACCATCGGTAATTTCAGTGATGACAGGGACTCCCCGCTGGAAGATGCTTACCCCGGGAACAGGATCAGAAGTATCTACGGTGAATTCATAGCTTATGTATCTTATTATTACATCGACAGGGTCAGTATTCAGAACATGTCGAATCTTGATATTGAACGGTCAACGCTGCTGAGTTCAGGGAACAGTTTTAGGGGTACAGCATTCAGCATCGATTATTCCATAGGCCAGCAGCTCACATCCACATACTGTACAGGAAACATCCCCCTTTGCCTGACTCAGGGGCTTTTACAGCCGGAGCCGGCAGTAAAAGAGGATAAAGGTTTTTCAAATACGATAAGCAACAGTGATCTGACGGTTTATTATTACCCCAACCCAACCGAAAATCAACTTTATATCAGGATATCCGACCCGGTTGTATGCCAATTTATCATTTCAGCCTACGACCTTATGGGAAATAAAATGATGGTTCTCACGCGAAATAAAGACAGTGAAGACGCTGTTACATACTGCTTCGATCTATCCGCTTATGAAAGCGGCACTTATATATTCCGGGTTTCATGTATGGGAAAGAATCCGGCATTTATTAAAATTATAAAACTTTAAACCTTACATTATGAAAAAATCTGCTCTGATCATTTTCTTAACACCTGTTTTCGTGCACATCCATATACTGGCGCAATCACCACATAAAATTGATTACCAGGCTGTGGTCAGGAACACTCAGGGCCTGATCATGAATAGCAGAACCGTTATTTTCAGATTTTCAATACACCAGTCTGAGCCCGAAGGAAGCATTGTTTACCAGGAATTACAGGAAACTACGACCAATTCCTTTGGGCTGGTGACACTTGAAATAGGTGCCGGAATACCTCAGTCGGGAAGCTTTCCAGGAATAAACTGGTTATCGGGCGAGAAATTTATTCAGGTTGAAGTCCGGCTTGATGCTGCTGATCCCTATACAGACATGGGTACCAGCCAGCTCATCAGCGTTCCTTATGCTTTATATGCTGAGAAGGCGGGGACTCTTGGCATCAGCACCGACCATGACACCAGCTCAACGAACGAATTACAGACACTGATAATTCATGGTAAATATTTATCTATAAGCAAGGGTAATACTATAGCTATCCCTCTTGACAGCAATGATTTCGATAAAGACCCCTTGAATGAAATTCAGGTTATTACTATTTCACACGACACGATCATGCTGAGCCGCAACGGCGGCAGAATAAAACTTCCGCCTTCTTCCATGTCAGGGAGCGGACAAAACGGATATGTCACCTTCTGGACATCTGCATCAACTCTGTCGGGAGACAACAAACTATACTGGGATAATACCAATAAAAGGCTTGGATTAGGATTGAGCAATCCTGCCAGGCAGCTTGATATTTCACAGAGCATTCAGCTTCCAAATACATCGGATGCCAATACCGGCATCATTTTCAAATCAGGAGTAAGTTTTCTTCATGATTATGGCAATGACAATGTTTTCGTTGGAAGATATGCAGGAAACTTCACGCTGACAACTGCAACTGCACGTTATAATATTGGATTGGGGCGCTATGCCCTGAATAAATTGAACTCTGCTGCCGGCAATATCGCTATTGGAGTAAATGCTTTATATTCATGCACATCCGGCGGATCAAATATTGCCTTGGGATATAACGCTTTATATAGCGATACCAGCGGAACTTTCAACAATGCCATAGGTTATCTTTCCATGGAAAAAAACACATGCGGTATCTGGAACAGTGCCATAGGATATATTGCATTAAGGAACAATACCACAGGAAATTACAATGTCGCACTGGGGCCACGTGCATTGGAATGCAACACTACAGGAAATTACAATACAGCCTGCGGATGTCTGGCCTTATCTTCAAACAGAACCGGGATTCTGAATGTGGCTATAGGTGAAGCTGCTTTATTAAAAATCAGAACAGGAAATAACAATATAGCCATTGGCAATTCAGCAGATGTACAGGACACAGTTAACAATTACAACAACGTCATCGTTATCGGGAGTGGTGCTATTGCGGATGCCTCCAACCAGGTAAGGCTGGGAAATAACAATGTCACTTCATTTTTCTGTAAAGGTGCTTATTCAGCTTACATCGATTCTCTTCCCAATGTTTTTGTGAGCTCGAACGGACAGATCAAAAGAAGTACAACGGTAATCCGAAATATGACAGGTCAGGGAAATGCCAACCAGGTCAGTTTCTGGACATCAGCTAATGTTTTATCATCCGACAGCCGGCTATACTGGAACAATGGCAGAAAGTTTCTGGGTGTCGGAGTCTCTAACCCGGCACGACAGCTGGATATCGGTGTGAGCATGCAAATTCCTAACACTTCCAACGACAGCACTGGAATTCTGTTCAGGAACGGGAAAAGATATCTGCACAACTTTGGAGCGTCAAATTTGTTTCTTGGCGTAAATACCGGAAACTTTTCACTGAATTCATCCTCATCAAAAAACAATACCGGCCTGGGCGACAGCACCCTGATGTATCTTTCAACAGGTGCAAACAATACGGCTGCAGGTCAGTCTGTAATGATAAAAAACTCCAGTGGTTCAAATAACGCCGCCTTCGGTTATAAGGCAATGTATCAGAACGGTACCGGCTCAGGTAACACCGCTTTAGGAGTCAATGCTTCATATAATAACAGTAACGGTGTTTCAAACACAGCTGTGGGGAATATGTCACTGTATAATAATGCAAAAGGCGGTTACAATACGGCTATAGGTGAAAAAGCGCTGTACAACGATTATGGCTTCTGCAATACGGCTGTTGGCTACAGGGCTTTGTACAACAATGTGAACGGTTCGTACAATACGGCAGTGGGTTATGGTGCCGATATTTCTGATACGGCAGTAAAAAGATCGACAGCTATTGGTTACGGAGCAAAAGCCGATACGAGCAGTATGATCAGGCTGGGCAATGATTCTGTCAGAAAGATTGTAGCTCATGTCCCGCTGACTATTACATCAGATATGAGGTATAAAAAGGATGTCAGAGAAATCTCTGAGGGGCTGAATTTCATCATGAAGCTTAAACCTGTGGAATACCGCCTGACCAATGGCGATGAAAGGATAAACTTCGGATTTATTGCACAGGACGTTCAGAAACTGACAGGAAACAGTAATGGATTACTTACCACTGGCAGTGACAAAGAACGCACCCTCGGTTTAAGGTATACCGATTTTATCGCACCCATGATCAAAGCCTTGCAGGAACAACAGGAACAAATAGTTCAGCTCAGGAAGCAAAATACAGATATCGCCGAAAAACTTGACAAGCTTCAAAAAGCACTGGAACAGCTGATAACTGATGGGAAGCAGCTTTCAGGTAAGGAATAAGAAATTTCAACAAAGAATGACATTTTAAAATCTTTGCTATGCCTGTTAAATTACTTCATTTTTCACTTTTCACTTTTCACTCTTCACTCTTCACTTTTCACTCTTCACTTTTTTAACCCACACCTTCATATCGGATCGTCCCCTGTTCGCCCAGCAGTAGTAAGGAATGAATACCAGCTCTTTACCACCTATACCTGCTAATATAATAGTATTGATGCCCTTCAGCATTTCAGGTTCAAATTTAATTTTAGCCCCATTCCCTGCTAAAAGGCATACCCGGTGCAGATCCACCTGCGTATTGTCGGGGCTTTCAAGGCAGTATAACAGCGGGCCTCTGCAAACTGCCACCCTTCCCCTGTCGGGCTTCACCCTCCTGTCAGCCGTGAAATAATGAACTGGCATGGGAAAACTGATGGTCACACTGTCGCCATCTTTCCATTTCCGTTTTAACGGAAAATAATAGGCAAGTTCAGGATTATAACCCGAGGCTGTCTGTATGTTAAGCGGTTTAACATCCTTCACTTCGGCAGTTTCATTATTCACAGTGATCTGCGGAGCTTTCGTCCATGAAGGGATGCGCAGGTGAACCGTAAATTCTTTCTCTATTTTCATTTTGAGTTTTATGGTTACCTTCCCATCCCATGGTAAGCCTGATACCATAGAAATACCAAGTGTATCCTGATCTGTCAGGAAAAGTTCGCTTTGATTCCCAATGTATTGATTCACCCAAATATTTTCAGTGTTATGCATATAAATATACTTCCCCACAGAAGCCCAGAGCCTTGAAACATTACTCGGGCAGCAGGAGGTCTCAAACCATGGCTTGCGGACAAGTGTCCCGTATGATTCAAGCGGATTACGGTAGAGGTAAGATTTACCGTCCAGCGCTATCCCGACCGAGGCAGCATTATACAGCTGCCATTCGGTAAGGTCTGCAAAAGCAGCATTCCTTGTTGCCTGTAACATTTCATTGTTCCAGAAAATGCAGCCTATGGCAGCACATGTCTCCGAGTATGAATAGTCATTATTCAGTTCATAATCCTTACCGAAACCTTCGATGACCGGAAGCGAGCCTATGCCACCGGTGACATACATCTTTTTCTTCACCATATTATGCCATGCCAGATTCATGGGCTGTAGCAGTGAATAATCATTTTTCATCCTTCCCAGCATGGCGACAGAAGAGGCAAAGTAGCCCCAACGAACACTGTGTCCCACAGGTGAAGTGATCTTTCTTACCGGTTTATTTTCCTGAAAATACTTACCTGAAAGGAACGACAATGCAGATCGCAGCTTGATAAAAGGTGGTTCTTTTTTCTGCAGGTTCTCCGAAAAGTCGAAGCCCGGTTTACTTTTATCTTCCCCATAATAAGCAAGGCGTTGATTGCTGATGATCCCTGAACGTTTCATCTGGCTGCGTGCCTGCCTGATCAGTTTGAAGGCAAAATGCTTTATCCGCCCCCTTCTTTCGATGAACTGCTCGGCCATTTTAAGGTATGACGTATCCAATGTGACATAGAAGAGTCTTATCATGGCTATCTCGATCTCTTCATGCCCGCAAACCATTTCGGGAGATTTGTCCATAAAGTCCCTGACGATGAGATCGGCCGCTAACCTTGAACGTTTAAGCAGTCTGTCTGAACCGGTAGCCAGGTAATGCGCCACACCCGCTTCGATAAAGTGCCCCAGCGTATAGAGTTCATGTTCTATCATCAGGTTGACCCAGTGCTGTTTCCCAAAATGAAACTGATTGTAGGTAAACAGGTAGCCATCGCTGTCCTGGGAGGCCTCAACGAGACTGATATATTCATCAAGGATGTTGCCGAGTTTTTCATCGGGATAATTCGCATAAATATCGGAGGCAGCTTCTGCCCATTTATGAACATCGGAATCGGAATAGAAAAAACCTTTCCTGAAACCTTTCTTCAGTCCGGCAACAATCCTGAAATTATCAATGCTGCCCTCTTTTTCCAGTTGATCCCACTGGTAAAATATGGCCTCTTTCCTGTTCATCTCCATACGTGGTGACCAAAATGCGTCGTTTATACTGACCAATGTATAAGGGAGGCTGTGCACTTCCTGATTGAAATTATTCTGTGACATGGTTTTAAACGGAATTAATGAAAAGCACCCCGATATGATCAAGGTACAGGAAAAATTAAATGGTTTCATTAAGATCAATTAGCACGAAATTACAAATTTCGTGGTTTCCGTAAATAAAATTATTTGGGGTATCCGATCATTGCCCCTGTAATTGATGAATGATTTTTTCATATGATAAGGGTGGTGTTTTAACTCCCTGTTCAAATAATCGTAAGAATGAAAGTCCTCGACTTGTAGATGCTCATCTATTAATCGAAATACATATATACCAAGATAGTATTCCGGCTTGTTGTTTTTCACATAGTATTGATGTGTGCCACCGTAATCTCTAGTTCATCTCTGAACATGTAATGAATTCATCCTGATCACAAACGATTCCCTATTCTTTAACCAATTTTTTCACTATTATACCATCCACACTTTCAAACCTGATAAAATACAAGCCCCTGGCCAGGCCTGAAATGTTGATTTCGGTTTTGGAATGCTGCAGGGGCTGTTGAAATATGAGATTTCCCTGCAGATCGCAAATTGAGATCCTTTCTTTATTGTTCTTATTTAACAGCAAGTTTTCAATAATAACTTTATGTGTGGCGGGGTTGGGGTATATTTTCAGCATATTATCAGCCTGTATACCGGCAATACCCGCAGTGAAGGAAGTGAAGCTTACGGTATAGCGGTAGACTGCACTTGCAGGATAAATTTCTTTGTTTTGCGAATATACCCACATATAGCCCGGAGTAGGCTGCCAGCTTCCGCCCTGCCATAATTCAGATTTTCCGCTTTGTGAATTACCGTTGATATCATAGGTATACGTTTCCCGGTAGAAATTGACCCAGACTCCGCCTTGCCAGCTTTCATTCAGGAAGCTTAGTTTGTCCCCGTTGTTGTCGAATGTAAAAGTATATCTGACAAAATTCACCCAGGCTGTGCTGTCCCAGGTTTCATAGCACTCTGTCAGCATGTTCCCGTTTAAGTCATAAGTTGAAGTAACTTTGTCCACATTCAGCCAGGCACCGTTTTGCCAGGTTTCATAAAGGTAACTAAGCTGGTCTCCGTTTGCATCGTAAGTATAGGTATATCTCTTGTCGCCCACCCAGGCACCGTTTTGCCAACCTTCATAAGATGCTGTAAGCCGGTTACCGTATGTGTCGTATGTATAAGTGGTCCTGCTGTCATTGACCCAGAGGCCATTTTGCCATATTTCAACCAGGTTATTAAGCATGTTCCCGTTTATATCATAATGTGCAGTATTTCGGTGACTGTATACCCAGGCTCCGTTCTGCCAGCTTTCATAAGTTTGTGAAAGCATATTCCCGTTTATATCATAAGTATTGGTAATTCTGTTCATATTCAGCCAGGCTCCGTTTTGCCAGTATTCATCCATGAATGTAAGCAAATTCCCGTTTATATCAAAGGTATTTGTTTCCCTGTGAAAATTCACCCAGGCACCGCTTTCCCAGTTTTCATCCAGTAAAGTAAGTCTGTTCCCGCTGATATCATAAGTATAACTTTCCCTGTTGCCATTCACCCATACTGTGCTGTCCCAGGATTCATACAAGATTACAAGAGGGTTCCCGCTAATATCATAAGTATTAGTGGTTCTGCCTTGATTTTTCCAGATACCGCCCGCCCATTCTTCAACTAATTCTGTAAGTATTTTGCCGTTTACATCATACGTATAAGTATATCTGTAGGTATTCACCCATGCACCGCTTTGCCAGTTTTCATCAGTTAACAGAATATTGTTCCCGTTTACATCATATGTACAGATTTGCCTCCATACATTGACCCAGATTCCACCCTGCCATTCTTCATCTAAAAAGATTAAAACATTACCATTAGCATCGAATGTCTGGGTATGCCTTTCAAAAAAAATATCCAGTGTATCGTAGGTGATAATCGTATCCCAATTCCAAAAGATTGTTTTTGGGCCTGAGGCTTTTTCTTTTTTAGGGGTTTGTATAAAATCAGCTTTGTACTTCTGTTTCATATTCATGTGGCCGGCAATATTTTCTTTGTATTGTCCGTGCAAGGTGTTTTTGTTTTTCTGACCCTGCGCAGTTGCTATTACTGTGATAGGAATAAGAACAGCAAAGAATAATAATCGTTTCATGATTTATTTATTTTTATTCAGACATTCATTTATAAGTGGCTGAATTACAACAATGAATTTCAACTGCTAATATAAACAAAATATTACAAATTTAAACTTTCTATTTATTTTATTTCCTTTTCTTTTTCATCAAGTCAATTCCCATCTCATGAAAAAGAAGTCAGAATAGAGCGCTGAACAAAAACCCTTCTCCCATGATTGAAGAGTGGGGTAAAATTATTAATGAAAGAATATGACACAAGTAATTATCAGTAAAAAAATTTGAGGAATTTACCAGGTTCTCCCGCAAAGTTGATGATTTACGGGAGACGATCAGATACCCCAATTAAAATTATTTTTAACTGAAAATAATACTCCTGTTGACTATATTTTTAAAAAAAATTCAAATTTTCTGAACTGTTTTTCCTTCATCACTCATGCACATCATATACAAAATTCAGCAGCTAAACAATAAATAACCACACTGATTAACTTTTACTAATAATATTTCACAAGAGCTGAATATTTATCTACTTTTACATCGCAAATCATGAATATTTCTAATAAAAGACTGTAAAAGAACAAGGCCGCAAGGATAAACACAATTAAAATACAAATGAAAAAACTATTTATTATCCTCGCTTTCGTTTTACAATACATAAGCCTTTATTCGCAGCTACAGGACAGAATATGGATATTTGGAAGACCCTATTCAGGATCTACCAATGCCACATTGTATTTTGGTGATCTGTCGAACCCTGTGGTGAACCTTCCCTCCGGACAGCCTGACCATATTACTGCCAGCGACGGGAAAGAACAGTGGGCTGTAGTTACTAACCCTATAACCGGTGAGCTCATTTTCTATACAGACGGTAAAAATGTTTTTGATCACCAACACGTTCTTGTGAATGCATTAGACCTGGGAGCCAGCGTTTCCGGCGCCCAACCGGTAGCCATTGCTCCTGTTCCTAAAGGCGATGAAGACCCAAACTTCAGTACGTACTATATTTTCTCAAATGAAACGGGAGCATTCCCCACAACATTCAATGTCGGGACCATTAAATACAGGTATTATGATGTAATGACAGGCGCTTTCGGTACCAGCCAGGATTTGCCGGGAACCTATGGTACCGCGAATGTTACCGAAGGTATGAAAATAATACCATGCGACACCAGTTTGAGTATCCTGTGGCTGGTCGCAAGTTTGTATCCAAGCTCCGGCAATGAGACAAAATATGTGGTTTATAAAATCAACAGAAATGTTGTTACCTACCAGGGAGTATATGACATGGGTCCTGAAAAACAGTCTGTCCCCAGTGGAGCATCCACCATCGTTGAAATCACTTATACCAAAGCCAATACAAGCTGTGGTATTACAAACGTCGGGTTTGCCGTTCAATACACAAGTGCGGTATTCACCTGCCAGTTTGACAACCTCAGCGGGCGTTTCCTGACAGGAACAGCAAGGACTCTATATACCGGAATAACTACCGCAGTGCCATCAGTGTACAATGTGGAATTCTCGCCAAACGGAAGGTTCTTATATTATACCATTTATGCATCGACAGGATCCTCTGACAATACATTGTACCAGGTTGATTTAAATGATGCCATATTAACACCAACACCTGTTCACACCTTCAGTGCTACCTATGCAGGTGGATTAAAGCTGGGACCTGACAGTTTAATCTATCATATATCAGATGATGGCACTAACTCTAATACTTTAAGTGTAGGAAGAATATTGCAGCCCGACGTTAAATTTATCCCCGGCACAACTGTTTTCAACCAGTTTTACCAGGAGGATTTTGCCACCTATAATGATGTCATTGGTGTAGGTTTTTCTGAAACCTTGATTATGCCCACCAGTCTACCCTGTGGTAGTCTAGCAATATCCGAAGATAGCGGAAGATCAGAGCAGATAAATCTGTCTGTTTACCCGAATCCTGCATCTGATATGGTCAATCTGAAAATTTCCAATAAAACTAATTCCTGTCTGACATTGAAAATATATGATATTTTCGGCAAACTGATCCGTTCTGAATTAATCAGCCGGGATAAGGAGCAAATTAATACCACATCATTGAATAATGGAGTTTATGTGCTTGTAGTAAGTACAAAAGATTCTTTTAACGTACAGAAACTGATTATACAAAAATAATCACAGCGGAATACTCCTGCTTCGTTTTTATACACTAATCCTGATAAGCATGAGCGGGATGTAACCAAAAATCCCGAAATATCCTTATTTTTGTCGAAACATCTCTATGTCTAAAACCGGTAATATTATCCTGATCATATTTGCAATGTGCCTGATGGTATCCTGCGGAAACCGATATAAAGATATGAACGGTAAAAGTGTCTTTCGCTATAATGAATCAGCAGGTATTACATCATTAGACCCTGCTTTTGCCAAAGATCAGGCCAATATATGGGCTGTGAACCAGATCTTTAACGGATTGGTGCAACTGAACGACAGTCTTGGAATAGAGCCCTGCATAGCTTCGCGCTGGACAATTTCTGCTGATGGGAAAACGCTGACGTTTTATCTCCGCCATGATGTATATTTTCATGACCACCCTTTATTTCCCGGGGGAAAAGGCAGGCGCGTTAATGCTCAGGATTTCGTGTACAGTTTTAACCGTATTACAGACCCTGAAATTGCATCACCCGGGGCATGGGTTTTCAGTCCGGTCGAAGTCTTCCATGGCAAATTCTGTTTCACTGCACTAAAAGATACCGTTCTTGAAATAAAACTGAAACAAGCCTTTCCACCTTTTCTGGGACTACTCAGCATGCAGTATTGTTCGGTCGTTCCGCACGAGGTCGTCGATCATTACGGGAAAGATTTCAGAAGAAACCCGGTAGGAACAGGCCCTTTCTATTTTAAAATATGGAAAGAAAGTGTTAAGCTGGTTTTACTGAAAAATCCGTCTTATTTCGAGTTTAAAGGGAAAGACCGTCTTCCTTACCTTGACGCTGTTGCTATCACATTCATTGTCGATAAGCAGTCGGTGTTTATGGAATTCATCAAAGGAAATATTGATTTTATGTCGGGCATTGATCCTAATTACAAAGATGAACTGGTGACCCGGCATGGAAGCTTAAATCCGAAATACAGAGATAAGATCAACCTGACAAAACAGGCTTACCTGAATACGGAGTATCTCGGATTTCTTGTGGACAAGAGTAAAACAGGCGCAGAGAACCCCCTTTCGGATAAAAGGATAAGACAGGCTGTCAATTACGGTTTCGACAGGGTAAAGATGATAAAATACCTCAGAAATAACATCGGTATTCCTGCCATAAACGGAATGATCCCAAGTGGGCTCCCCTCATTCAACCCCGGGATAAAAGGATATGATTATAATCCTGTTAAGACAGCTCAGTTGCTTACCGAAGCAGGCTATCCCGGTAGAAAAGGCTTGCCTCCATTAAAGATGATGACGACATCTTCATATCTCGATATATGTAAATATATACAGCAGCAGCTGACCGAAAGTGGTATTACACTCGAGATTGAAGTCACACCTGCGGCATCGCTCAGGGAAATGATCGCTCAAAGCAAGGTTGGTTTCTTCAGAGGTTCATGGATAGCCGATTATCCTGATGCAGAAAACTACCTTTCCCTGTTCCTTTCCAGAAACTTTTGTCCTGAGGGACCCAACTACACGCATTTTTCCGATAAAAATTTTGACAAACTCTACGAATCGGCTTTAATGGAAAACAATGACTCACGCAGATACAAGATATACCGGCAGATGGATAGCCTGATCATGGAAGAAGCCCCTGTGGTTACCCTTTATTATGATGAGGTGCTGCGTTTTACAAGGAAATGCATCAGTGGCCTTGGTTCCAACCCCATGAACTTACTGAAGCTGAAAACTGTTAAAAAGTCATTAATCGTTAGTCGGTAGGCATCGGTAATCCGCTAAAAAAGCTGATTGTTTTATATTTCATTTTCTCCTATTTTCTCCCTATAAAACAGAACAATCCCATATAACAGAAATCGTCGGGAGGATAAATGGATAAAAATTTAATAATCCAGGTCAACTATCGACTATCAACAGCTTTCTTTCTCACAATTTCAGGAGAATAAAACCGTTATATTGATTTTCTTTATATTTTTAACCGAAAATTAAAATATCCGATGGAAAACGAAAATGTATTCAGACGAGCGGTCGATGATTCACTTGCCTATGCTTCCGGCTGGAAAACCCGTAACAATAAACCTGTTATAGGTTATTTCTGTTCCTATGTTCCCGAAGAAATTATATATGCTGCAGGAGCATTGCCCTTCAGGGTGTTTGCCGACCTGCCTCACACCCCCCATTCCGATTCTCATCTCCAGCCATATAGCTGTAATTATGTACGCTCTGTATTTGAATGGGCATTGTCAGGCAAAACAGAATTTATCGACGGTTTTGCATTTGCCCAGACCTGCGACACCATGCAGCGGTTTGCCGATATCTGGCAAAATAACGACCTGAAAGGTTTTGCTCTGAACCTCGTCCTGCCTGCACGCTTTGACTCAGAATCGTCAAATGAATATATGCAGAAGGTATTCGTTAAATTCCGCAAAGAACTTGAAGAGAAGCTGAACATCGAAATTCATGCAAGGAAACTGTCGGATTCCATTACTCTTTTCAATCGCATACGCCATATCGTACATGAAATTTATGAGATCCGGCTGAGTAAACCCGGCGTGATGAGCAATGCTGATTTTTATTATTTCATCAAAGCTTCGTCCATCATGGACAGGGATGATTTTCTGAAAGAAGCGGAGAAAGTCCATAAAAAGTTAAGCGAAAAGACCGTACCTGAACTGAATATGAAGAAAGTTATACTTGTCGGAGGTCCGTGCAATATTCCCGAGATCTTTTCATATTTCGACGAAGCTGATATTTTTGTGGCTGATGATGACTTATGCAATGGTGCCCGTAGCTTTGATACTCCCGTTTCACCGTACGGCGACCTGATGGCATCTATTACCCAAAGGTATTTTGACCGTATTGCCTGCCCGACAAAGTATAAATCACTGAATCACCGCCAGGACCTTCTGCTTCAATTAGCCGGCAATATTAAAGCCGATGGCGTTGTGTATCTCCAGGAAAAATTCTGTGAACCCCATGCTTTTGATTACCCTTACATAAAAAAAGTGTTTGAAGATGCAGGAACACCTATGGTATATGTTGAAATGAACTCGCAGACCGGCAATAATGAAGCACTCCGCAACCGTCTGGAAGCCTTTTTTGAAATGTTGAAAAACAAATAAACTATGAGCAGCACTGACAATCAGAAGTTCAGCCCTGAAGAAAGAAAAATAAAGGCTGTCAAACAGATGAAGGACATCATGACAACGTATTATTTTGAAGCCAAGATAGCCGGATTTACAGGTAAAAAAATAGCCTGGATCACCAGCGGTGGCCCTGTGGAACCTCTTATAGCTATGGATATCATCCCTGTTTATCCTGAAAATCATGGAGCAATGATTGGTGCTTCAAAAATGGGTCCCGAACTGTGCAATATAGCTGAAGGAATGGGTTATTCTGCTGACCTGTGTTCTTATGCCCGTGCCGATATTGGCTGCGCCAAGGTGAACGGCGGTCCCATCGACGGACTGCCTAAACCACATATGCTGATCTGTTGTAATAACATCTGCGGAACCGTTCTGAAATGGTACGAAGCACAGGCCAGATATTTCAACGTCCCGCTTTTTATCCTCGACACCCCGTTCTGCCACGATGGCTATACTCCCGAAATACAGACCTATGTAAAGAAACAGATACAGGAGATGATTGCTTTCCTGGAGAAAGTATGTAATAAAAAGTTCGATTATGATAAAATGATTGAAGTTGGCAAGCTGTCGATAGAAGGTCAGCGACTTTGGCAGGCCGTGCTCGACACCACCATGCACAAACCAGCCCCGATGACGGCTTTCGATGCTTTTTTCCACCTTGCACTGATTGTCACTTTAAGAGGGAAACAACTGACCATAGATTATTATAAATTATTGCTGGCCGAAATGAACGGGCGCGTTGAGAAAGGCATCAGCGCAGTGCCAGACGAGAAATACAGGTTGCTGTGGGATAACCTGCCTGTTTGGTACCGTACCAAATGGATGTCGGACAAATTCTCCGAACATCAGGCCTGCCTTGTCGCAGACACTTACACATCAGCCTGGTGCACCAGTATTAAGTATATTGACGAAAATGATTTCATCAACACCATGGCTGAAGCATATACCCGTATTTACCTGAATATCAGCATCAGGGAAATGGCGGACAGCATTATCAGCATGATCCATAAGTATGATGTCGACGGCTTCGTGATGCATTCCAACCGGAGCTGCAAACCCTATTCATTCGGACAATATGATATAGCCAGGATCATCAGGGAAAAAACCGGCATTCCTATCCTCATACTTGATGCCGATATGGTGGACGAAAGATACTTCAGCGAAAGTCAGATTGAAAACCGCATTAACGCTTACATGGAAATGCTGAAAAACAAAATAAGTTGATCACATTCGGGATTGATATTGGCTCTGTCTCAACCAAAGCCGTGCTCATGGATGGAGACACACTCATCGACAAGGAAGTAGTGTTCAGCGGCTATAATACTGTGCAGACAGCAGGAGATATTTTTCAGCTGATCATCACAAGAAACAACATAAAGGAAACTGATCCCCTGCATATTGCAGCTACAGGCTACGGACGAAAGCTCGTCACCTTTGCAGGCAAGATCATCACCGAGATCACCTGCCATGCCAAAGGAGCCTGTTTTCTGGATAACAATATCAGGACTGTTGTTGACATCGGAGGTCAGGACAGTAAAGTAATTGCACTCGACGATCAGGGTAATGTGAAGGACTTTATTATGAACGATAAATGTGCTGCCGGAACAGGGAGATTTCTCGAAGTGATGGCAAGAGCGCTGGAAGTTGATCTGGAGACTTTTGCCGAAATTTCCCTGAAATCACATAACCCTGTCTCCATCAGCAGTATATGTACTGTATTTGCAGAATCTGAAGTGATCTCAGGCATTGCCAGGGGTAATAAGCGGGAGGACATCGCGGCAGGTATTCACCTGTCGGTAGCATCAAGGGTGCATTCCATGGCTAACCGGGTGATGATACAACCGGAGATAATGATGACAGGTGGCGTGGCAAAAAACAAAGCCGTTGTCGGTGCACTGGAAAAACTCTTCGTTAAAACAATCAAAGTCGATGAATTGGCACAATACACCGGAGCCATAGGTGCAGCTATTTTAGCACGGAGTAATCAGTAAGGTATTAATCTTAAGGCCGGCTTTTCAATCTTTATTCGCTTTTCACAGCAGTTTCAGCGTTATACCTCTCAACGATATCAATGGGCCGCGTTTTCCACACATGATCAATGGTATCTATTTTCTTCAGAAAGTTTTTAAAAATGTGGACGGACTTTTCGTTGGCAAACTGATGCGACTGGGGATGTAATGTAATGGTGACCACTCCGCCAAGATGCAATATTTGCTTTGATCGTTCAAACTGTTTGTTCCAAAAATCTGCTTCATTCATTTTCATCCCAATCCTATCAACATCCATAGGCAAACTCAGCGGAATTTCAATCAGCTTATCCTTAATTCTGTATGGATGAGCAGTTCCGCATCCATTGCGGGTGATTGTCGTAAAACAGGCTGAGGAAGACGGGATGGATGTATCGTATTCGAAACAGGATGATAATGCTTTTATAAAACGCTCATTCCTCCACAACCATTCAGAACGGAAGCCCTTAATACCCCATTTTAAAGAAAAATCTTTTACCAATGCCATCCTTCTGTTGAATTCGGATTCGTTTACAAGGGGGAATTTCGCATCATGGCTGAATCCGTGGCATCCTATTTCACAACCTCTTGAAAGCAACTTGTCAATACCTTTTTCCGACAACCTGTCCGATGAATTTTCAGGTACACAATACCAAGCCCCCCTGAACCCGAATTCGCCCTCCATATCACAAATTATATCTAACCAATACTGATTTTTAAAGATCCAGTTTGTGTCGACATCATGAGTAATTACAACAGCTCCCGAAAAATGATCCGGGTATTCCGGGCGGCATTTGTCATGAGAACCTAAATGATGCAGTTTCTGAAGCCAATCCACAATATATGGATTTTCTTTTTCAGGGAAATCAAATAAGGGGTCAGCATATAATTTCCCGGCCCTGAATTTCCCAAAAAAGCCTTTGATGAAATCCGGCAAACGGGAATAGTTGAAAGGAAGCTTCATCTCAGGTGTAATTTCCAGGTCATCATAATATTTCTCGTGCCTGATGAGTCTGATAAGTTCACCGGCGTTAAAATTTAATTGTAAATTCCCCTCATTGTCGATAAATAGCAGAGGTATGTAAACATCATCCCGGACAAAAGATTTCGCCCGGACAAGCATGCTTTCCTCTGATGGCGGGTTAAGATTGAATCTGAGTTCCTGAGGTAACCACAAAAGAGAAGGGCGATCACTGATCATCATCAGCAGTTCGAAATTACCGGAATAGGATAAAAGGTAAAGATCTTTTTTAAAACCCTCTGCCGTCATAGTACCTCAATGCATTATTATATAATCAGTATTTATTCGAACATTTCCCCGGAAACCCGATACGCCCGGCAGCGCTATCTGCTAACGGGAGACTCATCGTATTTTCTTTGCCGGATTACCTGCCCATAACTCATTACAGCTTATATTTTTTGTCACCACACTCCCTGCTCCTATCATGGCTCCGTCACCGATTTCAATACCGCAGATGATTGTTGAATTACTGCCGATAGATACATTATTCCCGATGCGTGTCTTTTGAAAACGGGACGACCAATCTTTCTCACTTTCTAAATTGCCGGATTCATTCACAGATTGCGGATATTTATCATTGGTAAATACAACATGATGCCCGATAAAGCAATTATCGCCGATCTCCACGCCTGAACAAATAAAAGAATGTGACGATATTTTGCAGTTTGAACCAATAAGAACATCCTTCTGTATTTCGACAAAAGCTCCTACCCTGGAATTATCCCCGATTGAACAACCATACGCATTTACAAAATTGAAGAAAACCACATTTTCGCCGGCTTTTACATTCTCCAGTGATTGCATGCCGGAGTTTATATTCAATATTTTCAAAATCAGCCTCCTTTTTAAAATCTTATGCTGCAAATATACTATTTTTGCCGGAGGGTTAAACATAGTTAAGCCTGTAGCTATAAAAGATGAAAATTCTTGTTTTAAATCTTCCTTACCGCAGACAGATTGTCAGGAAATACGCCTGTTCCTACCATGCAAACGGGTTTCTTTATCCGCCCCTTGAACTTATTCGTGTTTGCACCATTATTAACGAAAAAGCCGTCAAAAAACACACTATTATCTTTCTTGATGCCATTGCTGAACATTTAAGCTACAGTTCCTGCAGAAAAACAATTCATCGGTTAAGCCCCGATGTCCTGATCACACTGTTTTCCGTTGATTTCATCAATGAAGAATATGAGTTTCTGATCAGCCTTAAAAACGACAATCCATTAAAAACAGTTGTAATCGGCTATCTACCTGCACTTTATCGCGATAAATACAGCGAAGCTGATGCCGTCCTTGGAAATAATTTTGAAGCAGTTATAGGTAAAGCATGCGCATCTTATGAGTGCAATTCGCCTTCCGGTTTAATTTCCGGAATAAACAGATTCAAAACTGAAAATCTTCCGTTTGATCCTGACATCATTATGAAAACCGACTTTTCTTTTTACAGGGAAAACGCTTATTCGGAGCTGTTTGCCGCCGGCAAAACCGCATTTACTTATTTTTCATTCGGCTGCCCTTTTAAATGTACATTTTGCATAAAAACATACAATTTTAGCCAGGTATATTTCCGGAGTACTGAAAATATATTATCAGAACTCGAATTCTACTGGAAGGCAGGCATTAAAAACATACGGATACTTGACGATAACTGTACCCTGAATAAGGAACTTTTACTGGAAATACTTGATTTTCAAAAAAGAAAGAATATCCGGTTCAATTATTACGGATTGACACGTATTGACCTTCTTGATGAAGAAAGAATCGAACTGCTGAAAAAGCTTGGGTTTAAAAATATTCTGATCGGCATCGAAACGATAAATAAGGAAACCCAGAACGCCTATCATAAAGTCCTCGATATTGATCCGGAAAAAGCAATGCAGAAATTTCGTTTATTAAAAAACGCTAAGGTGGAAGCCGGAATCTTCATCCTTTTCAATCCCATCACCGAAACAAGAAACGACATTCATAAAACACTGAAGTTCTTAAAAAAGCTGCCGGTTCATTTTGCCAGTATATCCTATATAACACCCTATCCCGGAACTGAATACTTTACTGGTAACTCTGACCGGATTGAGTTTTCGGAACCTCCGGAATATTTTTCAAGACTGAAGCCACATTTTAATGATCACATCAGGCAAAATGAATTGCTCTTCATGTTTTCATTTTATTTCCTGAAGCCGCAGAACTTAATTTATTTAATATCACGTTTCATCAGGTTTCCGCGGCAATCCGCTATCATCTTATTCAATTCCGTTAAATTCCTGTTTATGAACGATTCGGGCAGGCATGATTATTATTAATTGTTTACAAAACAATCAGCAGGCACTTCCCTTTTCTGAGCGGTGAATCCGGTCCACCGGCAACTTCCTTCAAATCATAATAGAAAATCTCTTCTTCGGCAACAATTCTGCATTGCGAAGTATCCGGGCATAAATGGCTGATCTGATCTTTATTTATTAAAATATATTTAGGCTTATCACCCTGGTAATATTTTTCGAAATTGATCTGGTTATTCTCCAGCGTCAGATAATATAACAGATCTTCATTCCAGTATGTTTTCATGTTATATGTGTAGATCTTATTCCCTTTTGCCATGGAACACAGCTTTTTTGCCTGTGCTTCCTGCCGGGCCACCCATTTATAGGATTGTTGCGTTTTAGCAGTAGGTAGTCTTAAAAAGAAAAATCCTGCAAAAATGAAAACACTACAAATTATAACGATTCTCAATTGTTCAAGTCTGATGTAAAGTAATGCCAAAACAATGGATACCAGCATTACAATAATAATGAAGGTCCATTTCTGATGAATAAAAACCTGAGGCACCAGATCCGGTTTAAATGACAGAAACAGCATCAGGGCAATAATGATAAAAGCGGTGGCTGCCAGTATTATATCTGCGAATTGTTTTTTTCCGGTGGACGATTTCGTGTAAATCACATAAAGACAAATGATCAGGAAGGGGATCAATGAACTAATATACTGCACCTGCGGCTTGGATGAAAAATAATAAACGGCATAGTTCAGGACAAATACGATAACTGAATATTTTGCAATACTATTATCATTGATAATCCGGTAAGTCCGGCGAAAAACAAAAAGGGTAATCAAAACGGTAAAAGGGAAAAACATGACGACAGTAGCGAAAGGAAAATAAAATAAGTGTTGCCAGAAACTGAAAGGAGCATAATATTCATTAAAGTGGAATAATGTTATTGATCTTAAGGTAACCAGCAGCTCAGGTATTCTTTCAATATTACCCGTAACAATAAAAGGCGAAAATGCAATAAGAACCGAAAGAAGGATAGCTAAGAGGTGATGTACGGAAAACAGTCTTCTCCACTGCCGGAAAAGAACATACCCGGCAACCAGGCTGATGACATGAAAGGGAATAGCCGGCAGTCCCTTGAAAAGAAATGCCAGGGCACATAAAGAATAACTGATATATAAAAGCAAACGGGGCTTACCTCTTTTAAGGAAAATATAGATCACGGCAATATTTAAAAACACCAGCGGAATAAAAAAATTGTCAGGATATATCACCGAAAACCGTCGTATCACCTCCGATGTGCATATATAGAGTAAGGTCATTTTCATAGCTCCGGAAAAGCCGAACTCTGCTGTTAATATCAGCAGCAGCAATATGATAAACAGGAGGTTTGGTACCTGATCCAGGATATATAAATTTTTGATGGTGGGTTTAATATTTAACGTATCGATGAAAAACAAATAATAGAGAGAAATACCCTGAGGTTTAATTAAAAAAGGTTCACCTTTAATCGTTGGAATACATTTTTCGGAATTGATCTTCATTTCAATTGAAGGCAAAACCGCTTTTATTTCTTCATGAAAGTGGGTAAGCTTCCTTTCAGGTGGCATATAAAACATGGCTACAATGTAGATCACCATCAGCAACGCGGGTAAAATCGTGAAATTTTTATTTTTCACCATCAGCCTTTGTTCCTTTTCAATAGTGCTGAAAGCGCCGCTAAACGTATTCTTTTCGTAAAACCCGGTGAAATTTAATAGTGCCACGCTTATCCGATGATTAAGAAAATGAATGAAATACGCACCATACCAGTAACGACGGGGTTATCAGAATCCTACGCCTCATAATTTGATGAAATTCAATGTCAAAAAACCACATTTGCTCTAACCCTTTACTCATGACTTTCAGGATTGAATAATAAAAGTTTACATGCTCCTGTAATATGATCTTTCAATTCAGCAAAGCTCCTGATAGAAAGAAGGCGTGCGAGAATAAATTTCGGACGCAGGTAAAACGACCTGAAAGCATAACGGCACAGCTGAAATTGTTGTTCTGCTGAAAGTTCATTCTCATAATAGTACATCCTGAAATTTCCATGCTCATTGATCGGGTCTCTGGCAAATTTTCTCCAGAAATCAAAGGGGATGATCTTCTTTTCAATGGCTTCATTATATACACGTGTATGAGGCAGAGGCGTATACAGATTATATTCAACAAAATCAAGACCTGATCTTTTCGAAGCTCTTATGTCGGATAAAACAACATCCTTCGTTTGTCCGGGGAGACCGATCATCAGGTTACCCACAGCAGTTACCTTGTGTTTTTTACAAATGCGGATGGCTGAATAGATGTCTTCTACGCGGTTATGTTTACCACAGGCATCCAAAACATCCTGATTAAACGATTCTATGCCAAACTGAATCCGTTTCAAGCCCGATTTTCTGGCAATAGTAACGGATTCGTCAGTAACTGAGCCTATCCTGCCACGGTAACTCCAGGATAGGTTGAGACCTTCCTGAATGAATAGCTCACTGATGTCCCTTATTTTATTGACATTTAAACTAAAAAGATCATCAAAAAAGAAAAAATTCCGATGACCTTGCCTGTACAATAATTTTATTTCGCTGAGGATATGTTCATTACTCCTGCTTCTGTAGTTTTTTTCCGGGCTGAAACAAAAGCTGCAGTTAAAAGGGCATCCCCTCGAAGAAATGATACTGATCTCCTGGTCATCCGAGTTGAAAACACTGCTGTACTTAACTTCCGGCAACAGGCTCCTGTCAGGAACAGGAAGTGAATCCAGGTCGTGGATGAAACTGACCTTTGGATTAAAATATGGGTGGCCGTTTCGTTTGAAGCCGATACCATCAATTTTCACAATTTCCTCAGGTGTCTGATTTTTTTCGACAGCATTCAGCAATTCACAGAAGCTGAAATCAGCTTCCCCCTGCAAAATATAATCAATATGGTCATACTCTATAGACTCTTCAGGATATGAATAAATATGATGCCCTCCCAAAACAGTCAGGATGGAATTGTTTATTAATTTGACGTTTCTGGCACACATCAGGACATCAGTCATAGTGGTGGTGAAGGTCGTGATTCCAACGACATCAGGTTGATGATCTTTAACTATGCTGATCAGTCTTGTATGGGAAATTTTTTCTGACGGGCAATCAATAATAACCGGTGTATGCCCTTTTTGCTTAACAACAGTTGCAATATAAAGCAGCCCGACAGGAGGAAATGTACCCGCCATGTCCATCAATTCAGAATCGATCCCGATTTCCAGGATATTTTCAGTAGGCGGATTAATTAAAAGAATTTTCATTCCCGGATAATAATATTACAATGTTGTTTATGTCCCGACATCCTGTTTTCAGAATACTGCTTATTTATTTCTCATAAAATACATTGATAAATGTAAGTATAATAACAGAACAATTTTTTTAAGGTATACATTTTATTGCCTATCAGGAAAAATTTTTAAAAAAGCTCATTACATTTTTCAGGTTTATATATGTAAACCTGATTAATCCCCACAAACGGAAGTTCCGGATAAAAACACTCAGGTTCCCTATGATTAAATAATATTTCAGCATGGAGTTGGAAACTGTCTGCAATTGAAGGGAACCATTGATTTGCTTCCTGTATTTGCTCCAGTCTCTGGAATAATATTTATATCCCATGGTACTAGTCCTCACATACTCTGCAATCCGGGTCCCAGGGAATGGTACCATAATGGCAAAAATAGGTTCGTATGGATTTAACCTGGAAACAAACCGTATAGATTCCCAAATCGTTTTTTTAGTCTCATTCGGGTGACCGAAAATTAAAAATGCGGCTGTTCTGATCTTATGTTTTTTCGCCAGGGCAAAAGCACTCCTGATTTTAATTTTATCAATACCCTTACCCATGTTTCGTAATATCTCATCGTTCCCCGATTCAACACCCAGCTCAATACTCCTGACATTGGCCTTCTTCATTCTCAGGAGCAGATCATCTGTAATGACCGAAACATGAGTTTGGATATCCCATTTGACTTGTTTCCCAATATCCAGCTCTATCATTCTATCCAGCAGTTCAAATGCAAAATCCTTATTTGAACCAAAGGCTTCATCTCCGAACGAAATCCTGTCGGGTTTCATATGAGTCATCAGCCACATGATTTCTTCTATAATCTTATCAGCAGACTTATTCCTGATTAAATTCCCATTGGGATTGAAACAGAAATTACAATTGAAACGGCACCCGCGCGATGTCTGGACAAAATAATGCCTTCCTCGCGGCAACAAATCCCATGCAGGCATCGGAAGGATGTTAAGATCCGGAATTTTTTCGCGCTTTTTAGTGACAATGATTTTGTTTGCTTCACCCCGATAGGCAATGCCATCTATGTCATGTATATCTTTATTGTTTTTTACAGCATTACAAAGTTCAGTCAATGTAATTTCACCCTCACCGATTATTCCGATATCGAAGCCAGCAAATTCACCAAGCGTTTCTTCCGGAATAGCAGAAACATGGCTTCCTCCAATTATAACTAAAGATTCCGGCAGTATACGTTTTATACTTTCTGCAAGGCTGCCGGCTTCAGCAATTTCATACGTAAACGACGAAATTCCGATGATATCGGGGGCAAAAGCTTTGATTTCATCGATAAGTACCGTTTTTGTCTTGCTATCAAATTTCGCATCACAGCATCGGATAACAAAATCAGATTCGTGCCGCAGAAAGGCTGCTAAACTTGCGAGTGAATTCCTTACAAATACCGGCTTGTCATACAGTGGTTCAACCACTTTTTCAATATAAGGCGTAGTAAGAAATATTTTCAAAAGCCCCGTCATGATCTGCGTATTAATATAAAACATAAGCTGAACATCTCACGAACAACACGGAAGATGGTCTTCACTGAAGCCCCTTTAGACATTCCTCCTTCACGAGGATGATACACCGAAGGCACTTCAATGATCTTATATTTGTTTTTCAGAGCTTTGGCACATATTTCACTCTCAACCAGCGAGCTGGTTAATATCGGATTAATTGTACCGAAAATACTTTTTTTATACACTTTCACCCAGTTAATATCCCTGATCTTTAAATCAAGAAAAAAACGGTTCATCGCTTTATTCATCAGACTTATCATTCTACGGAACAGCGTGTACTGAATCTTTTGGGTTCTGTAAAACGAAACTATGGTACCAGCCGGAATTTCGGCAAATGGAAGCAGTTCACCTGCATCAAATTGCCCGTCACCCGGAATGGCGCAAATATTTTCGAACAGTGCTGCATAATAACCGCTCAGCAAGGCTTTCCCTATTCCTTCGTTTTTTTTATGTGTGATCCGTTTGATATGCTGATATCCGGCAATGGCGCTATTAATGGATGTAGCAGTATGGTCGGTGCTTCCGTCATCAACAATGATTAATTCATGCATCTCAGGTGCTATGCGCTGCAATACCTGAAGAGCCGAATGTATCACTGAGCCTATGGACTTTTCTTCATTATAAACAAAAATGATGACCGACCAGGATTGAGCCATGAAACTTAAATTGCGTTTATCTTTATTTCTTTGCCATGATGTTGTATCGATTTCTCTGCACATTCGAGGATGTTGATGATTTCCAGTGCCGATTTGGCATGTGCAACCGGATCCCTTTTGCCGGCAACGGAATCATAAAAATCCTCAATCATAACACTCAGGGCTTCCTTCGTGTCATATTTGGGAATAAATACATCCCCAATGCGGTAATCAACAAGGATCTGATCTTTAAATTCCTCATTGAAAAGCAAACCTGAATCGTATATCTTTATTTTTTCAGTCGGTTCAATATCATTGTATACCAGCATTTTCTTTTCCCCTCCAAAAAGCATTTGCCTGAGTTTGACAGGAGATGACCAGCTGCTGTGGATGTGTACCATTAAATCCGATTCATAAAACAAGGTCATGTACGCAATGTTCTCTATCCCATTCTTTAAATGACATTTCCCCACAGCAACAACCGACTTTGGCCTTTCTTCCAGGAGATAGTTGATAATGGAAAGATCGTGAGTAGCCAGATCCCACAACACATTGATATCATTTTGAAAAATGCCCAGATTTATTCTGGTAGAATCGATATATAGCATTCTGCCTAACTCATTCTTTTCAATTAAAGATTTTATTTTCCCGACGGCTCCGTTATAAAGGAAAGTATGGTCGGTCATGAGTGTCAGCCCGCTGTTATAAGCAAGATCAGCAAGATGTGACGCTTCCGTAAGATGAGTTGCCAAGGGTTTCTCAATAAGAACATGTTTCCCGTACCGGAGTGCTTTTAAAGCCAGCTCATAATGATTTGCAGGATTGGTCGCAATAACAACGCATTCAATCTCAGGATCCTTTAAAATCAGATCGGCATCTCCCGCAGTATGCACCCATGGATAATGCTTCTTCACCAGGTCAAGCCGTGAAGGATCTTTATCGCATACACACAGAACTGAAAAGTTTGTATTGCCTGCTAAATTCCTGACCAGGTTGATACCCCAATATCCATAACCGATGATGCCTGTTTTCATAAGTATACTTCTATACAAAAGGGATAAGGCAAAATTAGCGAATTATTTCTAAAATAAAGCAAAAGTAAAGGATTGCGTATGATTAGAGCCAATTATCTTTATAACTATTCTAAATAATAATGGGTTATTTTCAACCTTTGAACTGAGTCAGGCTAAATATTTTAGTGCTTTACTATCTATGTATCACATGTTTTCAATCATAAATACACAAAAAAAACAATGTGGTTACCGATAATATCATTCTGAACGTAAAGAGCATCAGAATCAGCTTCATTTATCGCGTTCACACAATTCAAATATTTTCCTCTTTTGTTGATTAAAAACCAAATTATCGAGTACCGGTTTTTCAATTTTATTTTTAAATTTGTATGTTGTAATGTTTTTGATAGTTGTTTATATCCTGAATTTCATAATGCATTTCAAACGTAATCATTAAAAATGGATGAAATAAAAATATCCTTTTACATTTTCTTCCTTTCATGTTTCATATTTACTATGGGGTGGGCGCAGGAAACTGTCCCTGCTGCAGGCGGTAATATTTCCGGCAACAGTGGCTCTGTAAGTTATACTCTGGGCCAGGTTTCCTGTTCAGGTCTGGTTAGTACAGGCGGACAGGTGAACCAGGGAGTTCAGCAACCCTATGAGTTTTTCACAATAGGCACAGACGAAAACAACGGTATTCGTCTTTCAATGTCTGTTTACCCAAATCCTGCCTTATCCAGTGTAAACCTGATACTTGAAAACCAAAACATAGAGAACGTATCGTTTCTGCTTTATAATCTATACGGTGAGTTATTACTTAAAGAGAAAGTAAACGGAAACACGACTTGTATACCTGTGAATCATTTACCCTCCGGCAGCTATCTGTTAAAAGTTGTTGATGACCGGTCAGAGCTGAAAACATTTAAAATTATTAAAACCGAATAAAAATAATAAAAAAATATTGCAGGACTAATCATTGCAATTTTCACTGGACAATACTTCGTTGAGCATTGTATTACTAACAATCAGTTCAATGGAAATTGATCTCACAAAGAAGTGAATGACGCAAAAAGTGACGCAATGCAAAAAGAAAAACTCCCAAAATCCTGATTAACAAGACATTGGGAGTATAATGGGTGGAAGATGGGGTTCGAACCCACGACCCTCAGAACCACAATCTGATGCTCTAACCAGCTGAGCTACGTCCACCATGTGATAATTTGCAAATTTACCTGTTTTTTTATTTTTAAGCAAGGAAATTTAAAAATATCTTTGTAAAAGCAATTTACACTTCCTATCAGTAACAAAAAAATAAAAGTTCTTTTCCTTTCTGCCTGGTATCCCAACAGGCACGATCCCATGCTGGGCTTGTTTGTCAGGAAACATATCCTGGCTTTATTGCCGTTTATCGACCCCGTTGTTCTCTATGTTCATGCCGGTGATCTCCTGACTGATAAAAAACGGGAAATGGTGATCACAGACGAAGACGGAATAAAAACCTACCGTGTTTACTATTCAAACCGGGGAAAAGGCAAGTGCCCCTTATCGCCGTTGATAAAAACATTCAGATTCTTCAGTTCCATACGTTGCGGGCTGAAACAGGTTCGCACAGACTGGGGTAAGCCTGACATGGTGCATGTCAATATACTTACACGCAGCGGCCTGCCTGCACTTTACCTGAAGCTTTTCCACGGCATCCCCTACCTGATCACGGAACACTGGTCAAGATACATGGAAGCAAATTACGCTTACACCGGGTGGCTCAGGAAACTGCTTACCAGGGTCATTGTGAGAAGCTCATCGGCTATAACAGTAGTGTCGGAAGCCCTCCGCGATTCAATGATCAGCGAAGGACTGAAAAATGAATATTTTATCATTCCCAACGTAATAGATACTGAAAATTTCATTCCCACTGATGTTCCTACCTCCCCAAAAAAAACATTTACACATATATCGTGTTTTGAGAACAGATCGAAAAATATCAGCGGGTTGATCCATGCAGTTAACCTTCTTTCTGCAGAGAGGGATGATTTTACGCTGAACCTGGTGGGCGAAGGTGCCGACCTGATGCAAATGAAACAGATGTCGGATCAGTTGGGCCTGACTGATAATATCATTTTATTCAAAGGTTTACTCGAAAACGAAGATCTGAATCAATGCATCAATCAGTCTGTTGCCACCATACTTTTCAGTAATTATGAAACCTTCGGCATCGTTCTGCTCGAAAGTATGGCGTGCGGCGTGCCTGTTATTTCAACGAAAACCGGAATAATGCCGGGTATATACCAGGATTTTATGGGATTAATGGTTGATGTAAAAAATGAACAGCAACTCATTGATGCCATGAAAGTATTTTTGAACGGAGAATTCGAAACCGACAGCAAAAAATTGCGCGATTTTGTAGTTAAAAACTACAGCTATGATAAAGTAGGAAAACAGTTTTTAACTATCTATAAAAGTATCCTGGGTGACAAATAATCTGATCATAGCATCAGCAACCAGCTTATTTCAGTTTCAGTAAATTTCTCACTTCGTACCTGATCCTGTTATAATCATCCCTGTTGGGTAAGTAATCCCCTGGTTTGAAATGGGTTTCGCAGGCAAACATGACATACAGGTATATCAGAGATGAGACATATGAAATGCTGGCAGAACAGGCCGCTCCTTTAATTCCGAAACGGGGAATAAGCACGATGCAAAAGATCATGGTGAAGACAAACCCGATACCTGAAGCAAAGGTGTTTATTTTATTCATCCCGTTCCCCGAAAAGTAATGGGTAAACACGGTGGAAATGGCAAGGGCAATGATACCTGGGCTCAGCCAAAGGACGATCTCGTCAATGTTCCTGAACGCCGGACCAAAAATAAAGGCAAAACCATCTTTTGGAAATAAGATGACCGGAAAAAGCAGTAATAGTGTTCCGATAAAACTCAGCTTCACCAGGCTGAGCGAAAGTTTCCTGCTGATTTCTTTTTCACGTGTGTTGGAGACCTTCGCATACTGAACCATGGCAATGCTTCTGCTGATCAGCCATACCGCCTCGGCAACAGAAATGCCGATGGAATAAATTCCCACCTCCGATTTGCCGAAGAGCTTATCCAGAAGGTAATAACTGAAGCGGTAATTCATCAGTTGCAGGATATAAGCCAGCTGTATCTGGAAGCCAAACCTGAGGAACTGTTTCATCAGGTCGCTGATATTGCCCATCGGCGCAACCTCAATATATTTTATGACCAGCAGGCTGCTGATGATAAACGTCATACCGTAGCCGATATAAAGTGAAAAAAGATAGGATGAAAAGCTGTTCTCTCCTGCAACAAATACGATAACCATCAAGGAAGCCAGCAGTAAAAAAGTTTGTAACAGCGATATCCAGTTGTTTTGCTTTACTTTTTCTTTCCCGAGTAAAACATTGATCTGTATGGCTCCGACCGACGATAAAAACGAAATGATCATCAGATCTGACAAATACTGAAGTTCAACGATCTTTAGAAAATAGAACAGCAACGAGATGGACACAGAACTGAACACAGCCCACACATAAGAAGGGACAAGCAATCTGAACAGATTGTTACGCGGGACCAGGTATACCAGAGCACTCCCCCCGATGATATTATTTACAATGTTGATAATGGTAACCGACAACATCAGCATGGCAATGGAACCTCTTACACTTGCTCCCAGATAATGTGCAGTAATGATGACAATGAAGAAGTTCAGCAGGGAAACCAGGAAGCGTGTGACGAAGGTATGGAGTATCTTATGGAACATCTTTTTCTGTATCTTGTTATTCCAGTCCTGTATTAAATAAGCTGATCCTCATTTTAGTAAAAAGCTTTCTTTTAAAATTACTAAACGAAAAGAAATACCTTTTGGTATCAAATACCGTAATCCCGTTTACCGATGACAGGGTATGTATGCCTTTTCTGAATTGCCTGTCAGGCGAGGTGATGATTGCTGCCTGCTTTTCTCTGAACTCAGTTTCCGACAACACTGTAATTTCATTCAGCCTGATCTTTCCGCCATAAGTCTCTGAGCAATCCTGCGATGGCCTGTATATCTTACCGTTCACCTCAAAAATATTCCCTGCAGAGCGTGACGAACGGATGTCGGTCTTCACCGGGTTTCCGGTATGTGAAGTATATGGCCCGGTGATGTCATCAGCATGGTAGATAAACAGATTCATATTGGTGTATTGGCCTTTCTTCGTACAAAAAAGCCACCATTTCCCGTGATAATAGAACATGCTGGGATCCACGAGGGGTTCATTGACCACAACAGCCACTTCAACCCATTGTGATGCCTTATTGTCATAGCGGTATAAAACTGCACTGCCTCCCTCGCAGCATTCTGGCAAACAGTAAATATCACCAAGGACCTGAATTACAAAAGGATATGAGCGGTGGAATTTCCCCGGAAAAACACCATTCGAAATTTTAAAGTTATACTCTTCATTCAGAACCACTTCTGATATTTTTGCTTTCGCATGACGGTAGGAGTAATTTTCAAACAGGATATGCACCTTACCGCCTGTTTCAAATACAAAAGGATCGGCATAATAGCATTCACGGTCATCTGACTGCATCCAATGAATCGTCCCCGGAAAACCATCACTGAGTATTTTCTCAACAGGAGCTTCTGCTATTCCTGTCTTCCAGCTTTCAGCCATAAAAAGATCGCTGAAGTGGAACCAAATCTTGTGAGCTGATAGCCTGAGCAGGAATAAAACCGTCTGCCGGTTGCCGGGATATTTGTTCATCTTTGCCGAAGAACCGGAAGGCTGTTGTTGAAATACGGCGTCGTTACCCTGAATCAAATCCCCGCATACCTGTCCAACCCAGCGTGATGACTCTGAAAGCAAAGTGTCGAGAGTTTCTCTGTAGGAATGCAGTATCGTTTTGAAATATCCTTTCCGGAGAACAATACCCGCATCAACTTTCCCTGTCAGGCGCTGAAGGATAGCACCCGAAACAGGATCACCGTGAAAGATCTCCCAGAATACAGGCGGACCTCCGCGATAATATTCCTCGTCACTATGATGGTACGACCATACACCGTAGGGAGCCGCATCAAGTATGTCACCTTTGATAATATTAAAGCCAAACCGCAAAATAAAATCGGGAGAATATGATTTTATTGTCTTAATATCCTGATCGGAAAAATATTGTGAATATTTTCCTTTAAGAACAGTCTTACACCGGATCACAGGAACATCGTTGAACTTAAGCTCCATACCAACCAGTTCCTGGCTTCTTAAATGAACACAGTAACGGGTATAAGCCCTGTAGAGCAAATTACGGTAAGGGTAGTGGTATAACTTTGTCCACAAACCATTTTTCTCAGATGGGTTATCATTGACGACAAGCAGGACAACCTCAGCTTTATCCGCCATCTGATCAATACACGATACCTGCCATTGTCTGAAAACAACAGAGTTACACAGGAGAACACAGCGGAGTTTTTTATGATCCGGCACCGGTAAGCTTCTTATTTCACAAAGTTATGGTTTTTCGCAAAGATTAAATATAAAACAGAAAATAGATAATAAACAGATGAAATAAATTTCATTTCAAAAAAAAGTCAACGCTGGATATGGGGGTCACAACTCCTCAGCTTTCCTCAGCTTCAGCTGCATCAGGTGTAATTACCCCTATCTATTGGAAAATCCAATGTAAACAGACGAATAAATAATCTGATAATTGGTTTATTTTCTGAAACATACGCCTGCCGAAAACAACAAAATACTTTTCATACAAACAGGTTAAACCATAATGTGTTCCAGTTAGAAAGGAAAATTATATTTATTCAGCCCAACTTCCTTTTGCATCGTTTTCACATCTTCACGGAGCTCTCTGTTTAATGCGATACCTTTATCTTTATTTGAAAGCCATTTCAGATGTTCTTTTTCCCCGGGAGTAAAAATACGGTCACCGCCGGGCACTCTCTTTGAATTCCTTAGTGCTCTTAGAATCTCCCCTGTTTGATTTTTAAAATCAGAAACGTCAGTAAAAGAAGCCACATCGATGGCAATAAAAAAATGTCCGAGATGATAAGGAACAGCTTTCCCGTTTTGAAAACCTGTCAGCATCTTTAAAAAACTTCCCGTCTGTAATGCGGATGAAAGTATTTCAACAACGGTGGCATAACCATATCCTTTGTATCCCCCGGTGTTTCCCGGTCCACTGCCGATGGGTGTCAATGCGGCAGTACCTTCAACCAGGGCTTCCAGTATCTCTTTCGGGTCTGTCATTTCATTCCCGTCTTCACTGATTACCCATTCAGGAGGACAGCTTTTACCCAAACGCTCGTATAGTTCTATTGTACCCCTCTGTGTGTTTGAAGATGCACCGTCAAGATAGAAAGGGAAGTCTTCATCAGATGGAATAGCATAGGATAAAGGGTTAGTCCCCAGCATATTTTCACAACCATTGGTCGGAGCAATTGAAGGACGTGCATTGGTACCTGTAATTCCTATCATATCATTCACGACCGCCATCATAGGATAATAACCTGCAATCCCGTAATGTGATGAATTTCTGACAGTTACCATTCCTATCCCAAATTTACGGGCTTTCTCAATACACAAATCCATGGATTTTTTACCGATAACATGCCCCATCCCGTCATGGCCGTCAATAACAGCCGTCGCCATGTTATCTCTGACAATTTCGAAATTTGTCACCGGATTCACTATACCCGATTTTATGCGGTCGTAGTATATAGATTTTAAACGATTGATACCGTGAGAATCAACCCCCTTTTTATCGGCAGCGATAAGAACATCGGCACAGATTTCAGCATCTTCCGGTGGAACGCCAACACCCATAAAAACATCAGCTACAAATTGTTTCATAGTCTGAAAAGGCATCCAAACAACTTCTTCTTCCATATTTTATATTATTTAAATAAAAAACATTTTACATTCCTGAAAATCGCAATGCAAATATCTATGTTTTTCAGATATGTTTTTCGCATTGAAAAATAATGAGATATTTTGTTTTCAACAAAGCGGACTGTCCCCAGATAGACATAATGCATTCATATCAACTGATTAATATATAATCAATTCGCCATTCTATATATACTAATTTACCACAATTTATACCCGTACCAGTTTCCTGTGCCATAGTTTCCATCGGTAGCAACGAAGATCATATCATTGGCGGCACTCAGGGAGAATCCGTAATTGCCGCAGCATATCTCAACTTCGTTCACTTTCTCGCCGGTTTTCCGGTTGAAGGCATAAATCATCTTTTTTTCACCATCGAAAAGATAAAAATAGAAATTATCCACTGCAACCACCGAACCGCCAGAAATCACATCCACTGATGGAACAAGATCCCTGAATTGTTTTATTTCATCCAGGCCCGGAAAACTATATATTTTAAGAACCTGGTTGCTGTAGTAATATAACTGCTTTCCATCCGGGCTCAGCGCCAGGGCTGCCTGGTCATCTTCGTAAAGCTCACTTTTAATCAGTTTAAAGGTTCCTGAACTCAGGTCTGTAATTTCGTACAGGTTGCGATCGAAGCCGCAGACATAAAATTTTTTATTCTGTTTATTGTACATGATGGAACGCATGTCCAGTTTGATGTCATATGATCTCACGAGGGTACCGTCTGTCATCCGTTTGCTGATCTTACCCATTTCGCTTTTTCCGCCGTTTACGGTATAGTAGTATTGCCCGTCGTAACAGATATGCATATTGTGTGTTCCCGGATCTTCTTCAAAAGTGACTTTATAATTTAATGATTGCGAATAAGACCTGGTAATAAGAAAAAACAAACTAAGAAAAACTAACATATATTTTTTCATGGTAAATAAATTTTTATTTATACAAAAATAAGCATTAAAAAATAATGAAGATTTAAATTTCAAATAATGTTTAGTTTCAAATATCAGAACAATATTGAAACAAAAAGTAAATCTGTTCCAAAATAATAAAGGTTCAGGATCAGATGCACCTGGCAATCACCAGGATATATCTGGAATTGTTAATAAAAAGAGACTGAAGTTTCTCATCCTGTTCCAGCACATTTAGTACTTCCATTTGCTGAATGGTCATCGATGAGGGATTACAGGTGCATGCAAAGGGATCATCACCATAGCCCGAAAACAGGCCTATTCCATGTAAAGAAACGATCTTTAGTCCCGCCTGCCGGTACATCTGTTTCAGCTCTTCTGTATCCTGTGCATTATATCCTTCATGTAAATTGTTCATAATTGCCTGCGCTTCGGTAAACTTTTTCTTACGGAGGAAGCGATACAGGTAATATCCTTTAGAGCGATGCGACACGATGACCAGCCCGTTCTCTGCTGTTATGGTTTTCATACCCTTCAGCAGACTTTCAGGATCACGGAGGTTATAGATCAGCTCAAGGCATAAAACTGCATCAAACCCCTCCCCTTTCAATAATTCAATGGTCCGGGTTATGCTTTCATTTCTGAAAGCAATATTCCCGGCAGAAGCCGTATGAGCAGCAATATATTTAAAGAATTTTGCCCTGATATCGGTCGCAGTCACCAACATCCCTTTTTCGGCCATGGGAATAGTAAACCGGCCATACTGGCATCCGATGTCGCATACCTTCATACCTTCATTTAAATACGGCTCAATAGCTGCAAAATATTGCCTGAAGTAATATTGCTCCGCCTTATGGGTATGCATATTATACACCCTGGCAAAAATGCTGGCCAGCTTTCCCCTGATCCGGGTGATAATATGCTTATTTTCTGTCAAAAAAAGGATTTTTTGAAGATATACTCAAAGGAATTGCAAAGGCTACATGAACATGATCAGGGAGAAGTCCGCATGCCCGTGCAGCCATCCCTGCAGAATACATCACCCTGTTATCTATGTGTTTTGCTGCAGCCACTGAAACTGCCGAACCTATGGCTATGCCCAGGTCTGTCATATTGAAAGCACAGGGAACTTCGGGATATTCCCGTTTCGTTGCACAGTTCTTATGTCCGCATAAACCGCAGACTTCCAGCTCCATCTGTTTCAGCTCCGTGCCGATTAGGACAACGGCAGGCAGGTTTTCGATACAGGCAGCATCCCTTGCAAAAAAAGTCTGGTTGAACGTCACTGCTATTTCCCTCATTTTCTCAGCTATTATTTTAATTTCGGGCTCTTCACACATCGCTATATAAACCGGATCGAGACCCCTCGCCTTGGGTGCCGTCCGTGCTGCAGCCATCATCTCTTTTGCAGTGTTGATGATAGTTTCCCTGGCCGTTTGCGCTTCTGTTATCATGGTATTATTTTAATTGAAGAGAATGAATAATTTCAGCTACCTTATGATCAAGCAGACGGAGGCTCTCCAGCAGATCACCGCTGTGTTCACCCCTGACGCTGAAATAGAATTTAATCTTAGGCTCCGTTCCGGAAGGACGGACAGTAATCTTTGAACCATCTTCGAGCAGGAACTGTAATACATCAGATACTGGCAGCCTGATCTCCGTCTGAGTCTGATCCGTAAGGTCTGTCTGTTTTTGAGTGAGATAATCGAAAATGCGGATGACTTTTTTATCATTTATATTTACAGGTGGATGTGACCGGTATCCGGCCATCATTTGCTGAATTTCTTCAGCACCTGATTTCCCTTTGCGTTCAATGGAGAGCAGGCTTTCCCTGAATAAACCATATTCTTTGTAAATATCCAGCAGAATATCGTAAAGCGTTTTGCCCGATTCCGCCGCCCAGGCTGCTGTTTCCGCCACCATACAGCAGGAAATTACAGCATCTTTGTCACGTACACCATCACCAACAAGGAAGCCATAACTTTCCTCACCTCCTCCGATAAATTGCTTTTTACCTTCAAGTTCTCGTATGATGCCGGCAATATATTTGAATCCTGTAAGCACATCGTAAATTTCAACACCAAAGCGACCGGCGATCTCGCTTAACAATTCCGTGGTCACTATTGTTTTAACAACATACTCATTACCGGTAAGTTTACCTTTCTGTTTCCATAACGTCAGCAGGTAATGGATCAGAATAGCAGCCGTCTGGTTCCCGTTCAGAAGTAAGTAATTACCGTCATTATCTTTAATTGCCACTCCTAACCTGTCGGCATCCGGGTCAGTAGCCAGAACAAGTGAGGCATCCGTTTGTATGGCTTTTTCAATAGCCATACTCAGAGCTGCCTTTTCTTCAGGGTTTGGTGACTTCACTGTCGGGAAGTTTCCGTCAGAAACACATTGTTCTTCAACGGTAATGATATTATTGAAACCAAAACATTTCAGACTCCCGGGAACAAGTTTCACCCCCGAACCGTGTAAAGGAGTATAAACTATTTTAATTTCTTTGTGCTTGCTGATCAGATCAGGTGAAAGCGATAATGATTTCAGATATGCTAAATAGTGACTGTCTGTTTCTTCCCCGATGACTTCAACCAGTGAAGGATTCCTGACCATACTGACCATTGAAATATCCCTGATCTTTCTCACTTCTTCAATAACCAGTGTATCGTGTGGACTGATAAGCTGAGCCCCATCATCCCAATACGCTTTATAACCATTGTATTCTTTCGGATTGTGAGAAGCCGTGACCACGATACCGCTCTGGCAGCCCAGATGACGGATGGCAAAAGAAAGCTCCGGCGTGGGACGGATATCATCAAACAGAAACACTTTAATCCCGTTTGCAGACAATACATCAGCAGATACGTCAGCAAAAACAGTGTTATTCAGCCTGCTGTCGAAGGCAATCACCGCCTTAATCTGCTGAAGATCACTGAAACTTTTCTTCAGATAATTGGCCAGGCCCTGGGTTGCCATGGCAACTGTGTATCTGTTCATGCGGTTTGTACCTGCACCCATTATACCTCTAAGACCTCCGGTGCCGAACTCCAGGTCTTTATAAAAAGCATCCGTCAGCTCTGATGGATTTTTTTCAATCATATTCCTGACCTGTGCACGTGTATCCTTATCATAATCATCTGCCAGCCACAACAGTGCCTTGTCCATCACTTCTTTTGAAACGCTCATAATTTTTAGGGTTATAAAGCTGTTTTTAATATGATCAGCACATCTTCTTTTCTTAGTTTTTTGAATGTTCCAAGAAATCCCCCGAAACGTACAGCACTGGATGCCATCTTTTCGAGTTTTTCTGAGTTAATGCCAACGTCGTGCAGTGAACCAGGCAAACCCATACTTTTAAAGAATTCCCTGATTTTCCTTATGGTTAAACGGGCTGCTTCCAGATCGTTTTCCTCTGTAATATTCCAGACATTTCTTCCTAATTCAGAAAATTTGTTTGCATTGGATTCATCCAGTACGTAATTCATCCAAAAGGGAGTCAGAATTGCCAGACCTTCACCGTGAGTAATATCATAAAATGCACTCAGTTCGTGCTCGATCATATGGGTTGCCCAGTCACCCCATCCTTTTCCCATTTGTATCAGTCCGTTCAAAGCCAGTGAACTCGTCCACATCAGGTTAGCCCGTGCTGTATAATTGTCAGGCTGTTCAAGGGCAACAGGACCATACTTGATACAAACTCCGAGCATAGCTTCGGCAAGCCTGTCGGAAATGTCTGTGCCTTTTTCACCGCTGAAATACTGTTCAAAAATGTGGCTCATGATATCAGCAACGCCTGCTGCTGTTTGTTTCCGGTTAACAGAATACGTCTGAACCGGATCGAGTATCGAGAACCGTGGTTTGAGGCGGTCATCACGATAAGGAAGTTTCTCTCCTGTAGCATCATTGCTGATGACAGCTCCTGCATTCATCTCCGAACCGGTAGCTGCAAGTGTCAGGATAGTACCAATCGGCAATGGCTCAGGTATGCTGATCTTTTTAACGACCAGGTCCCAGGGATCACCCTCATATTTCACGGAAGCCGCTATGTGTTTAGAGCAATCGATAGTACTGCCACCACCTGCAGCCAGGATGAAACCGAGCTTGTGTTCACGGCAGATCTTCACCCCTTCCCTCACGCTGGCAACCCGTGGATTTGGCTGTACACCGGAAAGTTCTCTGAACAATATATTATGCTGGTTCAGAATACTGCATATCTGATCATAAAGTCCAGTTTTTTTAATACTGCCTCCGCCATAAACGAGTAATATCCGGTCGGAGTAGCGGAGTATTTCCTGAGCAAGGTTTTCAAGTTGTCCGCTACCGAAGAGTATGGCGGTAGGAGCCTCGTAACGAAAATTAAGCATAGTCTTAATAATTTAAATTGAAATACAAAGCTAAGAAAAAATAGGGAGAAATCAGTCGATCAGCGAAAGGCATATTTTCAGGCTATCGGCCCAATAAGGGATATGAACACCAAATTTGTTTTTTATCTTTTCTTTGGAAAAAGCACTGTATGAGGGCCTTTTGGTTGGCGTCGGGTATTCTTCAGTGGACACAGGATTTAAAACACAGTTGACATGTTTTGTATCAATAATGGCTTTGGCAAACTCAAACCATGTGATAATACCTTCATTGGAATAATTCAGTATTTCAGGTTTCGTCACATCTGAACACTGCGGGATGATGTCCAGAATTGTCCGTGCAAGATCGGCTGCATAGGTTGGACAACCATACTGATCGTTGACCACATTCAATTGACCCCTTTCCCTTCCAAATTTCAGTATGGTTTTTACAAAGTTAGTCCCAAAAGATGAATACAACCATGATGTACGGATGACCAATGCCCGTGGTGACACATTAAAAATATGATTTTCACCGGTACTTTTAGTTAAGCCGTAAAATGAAACGGGGTTCATTTCATCCGTTTCCAGATAAGGTGTCCTTTTTAAACCGTCGAACACGTAGTCTGTCGAAATATGAACCAGCAGGAAATCATTGTCCTTGCAGCATTCAGCCAGCAGTCTGACAGCTTCAGCGTTGATGAGCATCGCTCTTTCCTTTTCCGTTTCAGCCCTGTCGACAGCAGTATAGGCAGCACAATTGATAACGCAGCCTGGTTTATGAACAGCAAAGAAACGATCTAACTCCCTTTTATCGGTGATATTGAGTTCTTCTATGTCAGTGAAAAGGATATTAAAATTACTGTAAAAAGGGGCAAGTTTCCTGATCTCACTCCCCAGTTGGCCATTACACCCGGTCAAAAGAATATCTATCATCTGCTTGTGGTGAGTATATGGTCGAAATATTCTATGACTTTAACAAGACCTTCCTCCAGACCAATAACCGGCTCCCAGTCCAGCTCTTTTTTTGCCAGTGAAATGTCAGGTTGCCTTTGCTTCGGATCGTCTTCAGGCAGAGGCTGGTAAATGATCTTCGAATTTGAACCTGTAAGTCCGATAATTTTCTCCGCCAGATATTTTATTGTGAACTCGTTGGGATTCCCGATATTCACCGGCCCTATAAAGTCTTCCCTGCTGTTCATCATCCGTGTCATACCGTTAAGGAGATCATCGATATACTGGAAACTCCGTGTGTGGGAGCCGTCACCATAAATGGTGATGGACTGGTTCCGCAATGCCTGTACAATGAAGTTTGACACAACCCTTCCGTCGTTCGGGTGCATACGCGGGCCATAGGTATTGAAGATTCGTATGATCTTAATACGTACCTTGTTCTGGATATGATAATCCATAAAAAGCGTTTCAGCACATCGTTTTCCTTCATCATAACAAGAACGCGGACCAATTGGATTGACATTACCCCAGTATGATTCAGTCTGGGGATGTTCAATGGGATCACCATATACCTCGCTGGTAGAAGCCTGCAATATTCTGGCTTTAATTCTTTTAGCCAGACCGAGCATGTTAACGGTACCAACCACCGAGGTCTTTACCGTTTTGATCGGATTGAGCTGATAATGTATAGGCGAAGCAGGACATGCCAGGTTGAAAATTTCATCCACTTCAGCAAAAAAAGGCGCTGTAATATCATGCCTTACCAATTCGAAATAGGGATTGTCCAGCAAATGGATAATATTCGTCTTCGATCCTGTGAAGAAATTATCGAGGCACAACACTTCATTGTTTTCCCTGAGTAAGCGGTCGCATAAATGCGATCCAATAAACCCTGCGCCTCCCGTAATCAATATTCTTTTACTCATTCGTCTGATATTTAGATGGATAAAAAACCGAAGTGTTTAACTGTTATATTTTACTGATCTCAAAGGTCATCATTATTCAGAATTTCAAAGCTAATCACTCATCATAGATAGGCTCACTCTGTCAAAGCCCGCTGGTATTCATGCCTATGCAATAGTAATCAAAACCGTAACTTTTCAGTTCTTTGCCATCATAGATGTTCCTGCCATCAAAAACGACGGCTCTCTTCATCAGCTTTTTAATGATATTCCAGTTGGGGAACCTGAATTCTGACCATTCGGTGACCAGGAAAAAAGCATCGGAGTCAATGAGGGTGTCATATGGATCCTTACAGAATTCTATGGTGTCACCAATCCTGCGATGCGCTTCTTCTACAGCCACAGGATCATAGGCTTTAACGTGCCCGCCGGCTTTGAGTATATCGTCAATAAGGACCAGCGCCGGTGCTTCTCGCATGTCATCTGTCTGCGGTTTAAACGACAAACCCCATAAACTGATCGTTTTCCCTTTGATATCGTTTTTATAATACTTCATTAGTTTTTCAAAAAGAAGGTGTTTCTGCATATCGTTCACACTTTCAACGGATTTCAACACGCTCAGGCTATACCCGTTCTGCTCACCGGTCTTGATCAGTGCTTTCACATCTTTAGGGAAGCAGGAACCTCCGTAACCGATACCGGCATAAAGAAATTTACTGCCGATGCGTGTATCGCTCCCTATTCCTTTTCTTACCATGTTGATGTCTGCACCGACGATCTCACACAAATTGGCAATATCGTTCATAAAGCTGATCCTTGTAGCAAGCATGGAATTGGCTGCATACTTTGTCATTTCAGCCGAAGGCACATCCATGAAAATGATCGGATGTCCGTTCAGGGTGAAAGGTTTATAAAGCCGTTTCATGATCTCTTCTGCTCTCGTTGATTCCACACCAACAACTATTCTGTCGGGACGCAGGAAATCCTCAACAGCTGTGCCTTCTTTCAGAAATTCAGGGTTCGATGCCACATCAAATTCCAGATCAGCTCCTCTTTTATCAAGTTCCTCCTGGACAGCTTCGCGTACAAGCTTTGCAGTACCAACAGGTACAGTGCTTTTTGTAACAATCAGGATGTACCGGCTCATATTTTTCCCCACAGTACGGGCAACATCCAGCACATATTTCAGGTCGGCACTTCCGTCTTCATCGGGAGGTGTTCCGACAGCAGAAAAAACCACATCGGCGTCGTTCAGGCAGGAAGCAAGTCTGGTAGAGAAAGAAAGGTGACCCTTGGCAACATTTTTCTCTATCATGTCATCAAGGCCGGGCTCATAAATAGGCGAAATACCTTTTTTCAGATTTTCAATCTTCAGATCGTCAATATCCACACAAACCACGTCAATACCAACTTCAGCAAAACAGGTGCCGGTTACCAGTCCAACATAACCACTTCCTACAATGACTATTTTCATATCTTATTAATTTGGTTAAATGAGCAAAACAGAGAAGCAAAATTAAAAATTAAATTGACATGACCGTCTATGTTTTGAGTATTAAAATAGATTAAATTAGACAGATATGTCTTGAAAACACTATCCTTTTATTAATTTTCAGGAGGGTCAATGCTGATTTCAGGAATTCAATATATGTAATTAGATGGTTGCTGAATATATTTCCGTAACATTAACTAATAAAATAATTGCAATATATTCACATATCAAACTATATCAATTAAAAATAGTTGTTATATTTGAAGTTCGATTTATTATTTTAGTAAACAGAATAAAATTAACCAACTTACGAAATTCGCTGAAGATGGATTTTAGCATTAATATACAATGATATATGTTATTCTGATGTAAATTTTAAATTTAAAGTATTGCAACAATCTCTCCTAATAAATGTAAATATTCAAAGAACCATCAAACAAATCAATTATTTTCTAAAACCAAAAACGTATGAAAAAGCAAATGTTAATTTTTATTGTTCTTTTCTCTGCTCTGCGGATTTCAGCTCAGACGCCAGGCTGTGTTGACTCAAGCTTTGGAGGAGCTGGTTATGTTACAACCCATATCTTTGATCTTGATAACCAGGGAAATGCAGTTGAGCTCCAATCAGACGGTAAAATACTTGTAGCCGGATCTGCCAAAAATGACACGCTGACCTCTTTTGCTTTGATCCGATATAATGCGGATGGAACACTTGACCCTTCTTTTGGAACAGGCGGAATTGCCACGCCATATTTCGGGAATGTGACAAACGTAGCTAATGCTCTCACCATACAATCAGATCAGAAAATTATTGCCGGAGGATATGCAAGAACCGGTACAAAAACTTCTTTTTGTTTAGCCAGATACGAGGCTAATGGTATACTTGATCCCTCTTTTGGGACAGGTGGCATTATCAGTACACCTCTGGGACTATATGACAGCAAAGTAAATTCCGTTGCCATTCAACAGGACGGAAAAATTATTGCAGGAGGCTATGCTTATTATACATCCAACAGCTTCGTAATGGTAAGATATAAAACAAACGGTTCAATTGATTCAACCTTTGGAATTAACGGAGTATCAGTGAGTATGCCGGGTGAGTATGAAGCCATGATCAATGCAATTAAATTACTATCAAACGGTAAAATTTTAGCAGTTGGCAAATCTCTTGTAGCATCAAAAGATGTATTTGCTTTAGCCAGGTATAACTCAAATGGAATGATTGATTCCACTTTTGGAATAAATGGTTACAGAGTGCAAGATATAAACCACTTGGGAAATATGGGATATGCAGCAGATATTCAGCCTGATGGAAAAATTCTTATGGCAGGAAATACATTTAACGGTTCATGTTGGGTTTTTGCGGTTATGCGGTTTAATGATAATGGCTCGCTGGATACCCTATTCGGAAATAAAGGAATTGATACGCTTAAAATCGGGCAAAAAGGTGGCGAAGCCTATGGAGTGAAAGTTCAGAATAATGGAAAAATTGTTGTCACAGGATATTCTACTACCAATTTGGGTAATTATACCTTTGCAACCATCCGGCTTAAGCCTGACGGAGCCATTGACTCTGCTTTCGGTAATGCAGGGGTTGTGATAAGCAGTCTGAGCAATGATGACGGTGCTTATAGTCTGGCCTTGCAACCCGATGGGAAAATCGTGGTTGTTGGCGTTTCAAAAAATAGCATCGCCTACTATTATGATGTCACTTTATTCAGGTACTTTGGTGATGCTACGCCTATTGGAATAAATGAAATAATATCCGGTGACGGATTCGGTCTTTATCCCAATCCTGCCGGCATTACAATAAGCATAGAGTCGTCTTCACATGGTTCAGGTAATTCGACAGTTTCCATATATGACATCCGGGGTAATTTGGTCATTGAAGCCTCATTGAAAGCAGATATTACCAAACTTGATATACATAAATTATCAAAGGGATTGTACATTGCAAAAATAAATAAGGGTGAAAATATCAGGATGATAAAATTCATTAAGGAATAACTGAAGAAAGTTCAAATTTCTCAAATCCTTAATTACCTAAAAACACATTTTCTTAAAAATATTAACCAATATGCCTGATTATGAAGACAGTTACAATTTTAGTTGCATTTTCACTGCTATGTATCAGTGTTTATGCACAAAAGGGAATATATTCTTCACACTTTGATGCAAATGAGGAAAATGTTTTTCGTACGAATGACCATAGAGGTGGAAATGAGCTTATCATGAGGCATCACAACGTTAAACCCTATGAATTAAAAGCGGAAAAAGCAATCAAATACCGAAAACTTGCCGACATGACAGAAATTGAAAGCGGGGGTATACTTCAATATTACGATTCAACTCAATTCGGGTATGTTTTTAATGATTACTCAAATGATAATACACATTTCAAATGGGACCTGATACACTGGGCCAGAAGCGGCAGATACCTCAGGACCTATGATCAGGAATATAACATGCTTACGAATGTGTACATGTATTTCGATGGGTTCGACTGGATCAACAACGATCAGTATGTGTATACTTACAATGCCAACAGCAAAATAGTTTCAGCAACTTATCAGGAATTTAACGACGCAAACCAGGCTTGGACTAATAGAAACAGAAGCATATTCAGCTATGACAGCAGTGGCTATAAAATTGAAAGCACCACTCAAACCTGGTCCCGGGGTACCTGGTATAACACAAACAGGGTATTGGCATACCATGAAGATAGCATTAATGTAATAACTTCTGTTTCACAGACATACACTTCCGGGACCTGGAATAACAGTTCAAAAACTCAGGAGGAGCTGGATTCAAATAATAATTTAATAATATCGACGGAATTTACCTGGTTATCAGGTGTGTGGAGCAAAAATGAAAAACATTCCTATACATACAATACTGCAAATGTAAGGCTTTCGGATTTATATCAGACATGGAACGATTCTCTTTTGCAATGGGAAAATTCCGGTAAATATGAATATGGTTGCAATGTTAACAACCTGATGATCAATGAATACCATTACATATGGAACAATATAACATCTTCCTGGGATAATGATTATAAATATTCTTTTACATATAATGGTAATGGAAACATGGTTTCTGAACTAAACTCCGTTTGGATCGCAGGAGCATGGGTTGATCAATTCAGAAATATTTATTCCTATGACATCAATAATAATTTAATTCTGGAAAAATCAGACAACTGGGATGTGCTCTCTTCAACCTGGAAAGATCAATCGAAATCTCATTATTATTGGGAGGTTTATGAAGAAAATGCAGGCTTAAATAGCTATGAAGCATATAATTATATGGAAATATTCCCAAATCCGGCTACTTCATACCTTCAAATTAACAGCCCTTCAAATATAAAGAGGGTTAATATCTTCAATTCTTCAGGACAATTGGTTTTTAATAAAATAGGATTATCCAACACTTTAAGAATTGAATTGGATGATTTTGAGAGCGGGCTGTACTTTATTCAGACCGAAACATCTAATGGCCTGATTAACAAAAAAATACAAATAAACAAATAGTTATTGATCTTATATTATTCACAAACTCATTTTAAATAAATGATTATGAAAAAGTTAAGTATTTTGGTCATAGCATTAATAAGTTCATTCTGCCTGTATTCACAGGTAGAGAAGAATAAAACCAAACCTGACGGATACATTCCGGGCCCATACCAAAATAATGTTAATTCAGGCAAAGAAGTTCAGGAGTCCTGTCAGAATAGGTATAAAAATAGTTCTAAGGATATAAAATACAGGCAGATAGCAACAATGAATAAAATGTTGAACAATGAAGGCATATTGGATTCCTATGATTCAACATTCATTCAATACCTTTTCAATGATTTTACTTCAGAATATACTGGTTTCCTCCGGGATATTTTTCACTGGGTAAATAATTTCAGGACAATTTTTACTTACGATCAGTTTTACAATAAAATTAAGATAGAATCTCTTGGTTTTAATGGTTTAAACTGGTCTCCAAGCTCCAGAATAATTTGTACTTACAATGCAAACAATCAGAAGACTTCTCAAATACAGCAAATTAGTCGTGATACGTTAACCGGAACTTTGCTAAATAATGACAGGCTTATTTATGAATACGACAATAACGGGTTTTTAAGTATTTATACACAGCAATCCTGGTATTCAAATGTTTGGAATAGTTATTACCGTTATGTACTTATCAATAATGATAGTGGGAAAGTCCTCACGAATATCACTCAGACTTATGATTCGCCTAATTCCAGATGGAAGAACGGAGGAAAAAATGAAAATTCTTATGATGCTCAAAACAACCAGCTCTCCTCTTATCAATACAGGTGGAATACTTCAACTCTATTATGGGATAGTAATAGTGTCAATTTATACACATATGATTTGAACAGCAACATGTTATCCAAAGAATACCAATACTGGTCTGCCGGTGTAAGAGTAATATCCTATAAATATTCTTATACTTACGATGGCAATAATAATAAAATAACAGAACTTTACCAGGCTTGGGATAATACGTTAGCCCAATGGATAAATAAAACAAAGCATGAATACACCTATAATTCAAATAATTCGATGCTCTCGGATAATTCTTTCAAATGGAATGCCGGTACTTCCGTCTGGGATAATTATGACAGATATATTTATTCGTACAACAATAACAACCAGCAGGTTTCATCTCTGAACTCTCAGTGGATAACAGGATCATGGATTGATTATCAAAGAGTTCTGGATGTTTACGATACGAACCAAAACAAATATAACGAAATGATTACTAATTGGCGTCCATCTGATTCTGCATGGGTGACCAGAGCCAGTTATTATTATTATTGGGAACCCTATGTAGTAGACCAGGGAATAAACGAAAACGAAATCAAATATCCCGTAATTGTTTATCCCAACCCTGCATCAATGATGTTAAATATTGAAAGTCCGTTCGAAATTAAAAAACTGGACATGTATAATTCAACAGGTAACCTCATTTTATGTATAAAACCTTCAGAAAGCAGATTAAACATTGACTTGAGTGCCTTCTGCAATGGAATTTATTTCCTTCAGTTAGAAACCATAAATGGACGGATCAATAAAAAAATCCAGATCACAAAATAATTAAATCTGGTCAACATACTCAGGAAGCCACTTTATTATTCAGGTTTTTCTTTGCTTTCCATCTCTTTAATTTTCTCCACGATCTCCAGATAACGTTTCTTGGAGATGGGGTAAAATATAAGTATAATATTTGCAAGGATAAAGAATATCACGGTGAATGGCCCCATCAATAAACGGATGCCGAAAAGGGTCACGGGTTTCTGCTCGAATTTAAGAACACAGGTTTTCCCTTTGATTGCGATCTCGTTGCCTGCCTTTATCTCAGAAGGGACTACGAGCTTACTGTTATTCAGCAGCAGGCCGGTGTCTTTTTTCAGGTTGGTAATGATGATCCTTTTCTTATCCTTGGCATCGTGGCTTACACAGGCTACGGCAAAGGCCGTTTTATTCACAGAGTACGTTATAGTATTCGCCGAATCGGCAACATAAACACTGTTGTTGATATAAAACCTGGTAGTATTCATATCGGTGGTTTTCTCCGTAATATAGGCTCCTCTTTCGGCAACATAACCAAAGGAGAACAGGATCAGTCCGGTAAACAAACCGGCCAGCGCCTGCCCTATTTTAATGGTAAATATCCACAGCGAATAATATATTCCTTCACGGCGAATGCCGCTTTTCATATAATCATACTCTATTGTATCGGGAATCATGGCATAAGGCATCACGTACTGTGAAGAAAACCCCATACCGGCAAAGAACATGAATATGTAGATCCAGTATACGGGGACAAGGTGTCCTGCAATAAATACCACCACCACTGCTACCGAAAGGATAGACATGCCGAGAATGTAAGCTCCTTTTTTACCTATTTTTTCGGAAACCTTAACACAAATGGGAATAAAGATCATCGATGTCACCAGCATGACCAGCAGGGCCAGTGTCATCTGCCCTTCGTTTCCGATGACATATTTAAAATAGTATGCCATGGAAGCCGTAACTATAGTAACACCAAGTATGTTGAAAGCATAAGGAATGAGAATCAGAAGGAAAGGCCGGTTACGGAATGCGTCGGCATATTGTTTCAGCACATTCTGGTGATTCTGTGCCTGTGTACAGCGTGGTTCCTTGACGACAATTACCGGAATGAGGGCTGTAATCAATATGATCACTGCCCACAATATCCCCAGAAACTGGTAAGCATGAGCTGAACTGGTAAACATGTTCTTGACGGGAAGTGTAAGTCCTGCACCTGTGAGTGTTCCCACTACGGCAAACGACATCCGGTAACCGTTGACAGATGTTTTTTCGTCAAAGTCCTTGGTCAGCTCTGGTGTGAGTGCGCTGTAGGGAATGTTCACGCAGGCATAAAAAATACAGGCTATGGAATAAGCTATGGTCGCCCATATGAACAAGGTCGTTTGGGTGGAATAATGAGGATTCGTAAACAGAAAAACCAGGGCTGCTCCCAAAGGAAAAGAAGCTACGAGCATCCAGGGACGCCGCCTTCCGATACGAGTACGTGTGCGGTCAGAAAGTACACCGATCACAGGATCTATTCCTGCATCCACTATCCTGGCAATCATCAGCGCTGTGCCTGCCAGCGCAGCCGACAAACCTACCTCATCGGTCAGATAATTCATCAGCCAGAATGCCACTATAGTGAAAAACAAATTGCCGCCAAGATCACCAATTCCATAACCGATCTTGACTTTTTTCGATAGTTTCCCGGATGCTAATGCCATATGCTTTGAGTTTTATTTTATTTTTTTTACAAAAATAGAATAATTCGTCAAGTTTCACATATTTAACATGAGTCCGGATTATTATTTATCGGGAGATTCAGTATAATATCTTTTCCTGGCTTGTAAAACATTCTGCTCCGGTAGCTTTGAAGCATCGTTTTCTGCCACAAAAATCAACAGCATTAATAATTACCCGGGAGCATAGTCATTCCAATTATAAATCTGCAACGGGAATTTTATTTTCTCTTCACTATTGTTTTCATGGGATGACAAAATCAATATCCGTATTTACAGTTGCATCCTGATTTTCAGATACTGTGAAATAATTAGTAACGTTGGAATTCATGTAATCACCTCTTAAATAGCGTTTATCATGATCCCTGTCGATCAGCGAATAAATATAATATTTCCCCGGGTGGACATTCCTGATCCTGTAAACTGAAGTTGAAGCAGAAATATATACATATTTTGATACGTATTTTAAATTGTCCTCAATGTAGGTGGTGCCGTTAAACAGAGGCTGAGTAGTCAGCAAAAGGAATATTTCATCTGAAGGTCCTGTCACCAGGGAGGTGTCAATGGTAACATTTACTGTAGCACTGCCCATATAAGGCTGTGTCACCGACGAATAAGGATCATTCTCAAAAGTAAAGAAGATGCTTTCTGTCATATTGGGGAAGGCATTTGAGAAATCCTTGATCATCATGGGCTGGGGATAACCGAAATGAGATAGAGCTTCGGTGATATTGCTCCTGCCTCCCGATTTGGCCGTCCATATGGTATGCAGCCTGACCGTATCCAGTGAATCAAACCTGTTGGTGTATACCTTCATGATCAGCGAATCGCCCCTGAACCTGAATTCGGAATAGGCCCTTGTTGTTCCCCTTACAAAATCACTGAAACGATAAAAGCCTTCCTGATCCGCCACTGAGTCGATCACTTCATAAGTAACACAGCAATGGTTTTTAAAGCATCCTTCTGTACGCATGGCAAGCTTCAGCTCATTGTTGTGCTTTACAATGAAGAAGCTGATGTTGTTCACCGTATTGGTATCCAGCAACGAAAACTGCGACACCTGAGCTGCCGAAACAGGTCGGAAATCCACATACCAGATGTCGAAATTTCCAGCCGAAGTAGAAGAAGATACCCCACCATGCCATAAACCCGGAATTTTATTCAGAAATTCAAAACCCATTACTTTTTCATCATCCTTTTTATCGTTTTTACAGCTAACTGCAAAAAATATTACGGTAAGTATCACAGGAACAAGGCCAAATCTATTTGTTGCTTTCATATATTAATGTTGTGTACCGTGTCGCCCCATTTATTTAAATGTTTTTTGAAGCCACGGTCAGTATATATTAAGATCCTTTAATTAATGATGAGTTTCGATGTATATGTTCTGCTGCTTGCAGCTTCCGTGATCCTGATCATGTACATGCCATTTTCAAAACCGGACAGATCAATGACCTGCCGGGGTGCGGCATATGATGCATTGAACAGGCGGGCTCCCAATATGTTATAAATTTCCAGGCTGTAATTTCCTGCGCAGCTGGTATTAAAATAAAACAAACCTTTACCCGGGTTCGGTCTGATGACCAGACTAGGGCTGTCATATTTGTCTGTAATACCAATAGTGCTGTTGAAAAGCGAAACCTCATCAATTGAAATAGTACCGGATGTTTGAGTTGTGTATTCAAACTGAATGTATCTGCTTGCCGGAGAAGGGGAATATTGGTATTCAGTGTATGTCACCTGTAACGAATCGCCAGTGTCAGAGAATGATTTAATCGTGGTAAACGTCATTCCGTTGGTTGATTCGAGAATATCAAAACGGCCAGGATTGACCACAGCGTTTTTCTTCAGCCAGAACTTCAGGGAATCAGCACTTGTGTTATAATGGATCACGAGCTTATCTCCCTGTGTATCAAATTCACCCGAGTTGGGTGCAAGATGTCCTGTGTTATTAAGGTTTAAACCTAACATAT